>WLWD01000971.1_pt1 | contig 57933 bp, 50 predicted proteins | sample 6712731 | NCBI WGS metagenome assembly WLWD01 (sample SAMN12718690, study PRJNA576275) | sponge metagenome | isolation source: marine sponge | host: Mycale hentscheli | place: New Zealand: South Island, Marlborough, Capsize Point | collected 2014-11-01 | reverse complement strand
GCTTGAGCACAAATGGCGATCGAGCCTAAAGACTATTACTATTTTTATATGAATGATTTTGACTTCTAACACTGAAGCTACTGAAAATAAGGTCCAGTTTTTTAATTTAGCATACAGGGTAAAGGGATTTCAGTGCCATAGTAACAACTCTCTGCAACTGCTTGAATTGAAGGAAAAAAACAACAACAAAACAATACACGTTATTTAAAAGTTTTCTTTGTGATATTCTTTAGCTAAGTAGTGGTTGTAACACACAATGCTTTGACACAACTGGAATGCACCTACACAGACTTACCTTCGCAGTAGTCTAGTGGACAATGTATTTTCAAGTAAATACTGTTGCGCACGGCTTATAACCATGACAAAGAGCGCATTGACTTACCACCGCCACTAACTCGAATAGAAATGGAAGTCCCTTAAGTTTTCAAGTTGTAACTGCACCCGCAAAAGAATTCAAAACGGTAAACAATTCAATTTCTAGGGTGATACGGGTACTGATCGATCACCAGAGGACTCTGTTTAGTGCAATTTGGGACGGGATCGACAACCGAACTAACACAAAAACGCGAGGGTCAAAGTACAAAAATGCCTTACGTACGTCCATACATATATACAAATAAACTAGTGATGTGCTTGAGCACAAATGGCGAGCGAGCCTAAAGACTATAATTTTTATATGAATGATTTTGACTTCTAACACTGAAGCTACTGAAAATAATAAGTTAGCATACACGGTAGAGGGATTTCAGTGCCATAGTAACAACTCTCTGCAACTGCTTGGAAGGAAAACAACAACAACAAAACAATACACGTTATTTAAAAGTTTTCTTTGTGATATTCTTTAGCTAAGTAGTGGTAGTCTATGTATTTTCAAGTAAATACTGTTGCGCAAGGCTTATAGCCATGACAAAGAGCGCATTGACTTACCATCGCCACTAAGGATTCTCAGAGCTCGTTAATTGAAAAATACTGGAACTGTGAACGCTTTACCTAACTTACGTAATTAAAAGCGCGGGCGAAAACAGAGCTCTCACGTACCCCATAAACAGATAAATAAATAAATATAGCGAAATCTCGATTGAGTTACCCCTGAGAGTGTCTCGCTCGCTTCGCTCGCTCGCCAATAAACTGACATCCCCGATTTTCGATTGTGTTACCCCTGTAAGTGTCTCGCTCGCTACGCTCGCTCGCCAATAAACTAGTGGTGTGCTTGAGCACGAATGGCGAGCGAGCCTTAAACTACACTATTGTTAAATGATTGATTTTATCAACTATAACAATCAAGCTACTAAAATAAAGTTGAGTTTTTAAATTAAGTATACGCGGTAAAGGGGTTTCAATGCCATAGTAACCGCTCCCCGCAACTGTTTGAATTGAAAAAGAAGCAACAAAATCAAGTCACGTTATATTTAAAATTTTCTTTGTGATATTAGCTAATAGTAGTTGTAACGCACAATACTTTCACACAACTGATCATACCTACGCAAGACTTACCTTCGTGGTTCGTCTAGTGGACAATGAATTGTCAAGTAAATGCTGTTGAGTAGGGCTTATATAACTGTGACAAATAGCGTATTAACTTACCACCGCCACTAATTCGAATAGAAATGGAGCTCCCATAAGTTTTTGCGTTTTAACTGCACCCGCAAACAATTCAAAGCAGTAAACAATTCAATTTCTAAGGTGATGCGGGTAATGGTCGCTAAACCAGAGGATTCTGTTTAGTGAAGTTTGGGACGGGGTCGAACGCCCAGCGAACACAAAAATACGGAGGGTCAAAGTACAAAATGACATACATACGTCCAAACATATAATATAAATAAACGAACATCCCCGATTTTTTATTTTTACCCCTGTAAGTGTCTCGCTCGCTACGCTCGCTCGCCGATAAATAAATATAGCGAAATCTCGATTGCGTTACCCCTGAGAGTGTCTCGCTCGCTTCGCTCGCTCGCCAATAATCCTACCCCACGCACGCTGAGGGTTATGATTTAGCGCTTCCGGTATACTCGGTCAAACAGCTAGCGTTTGTTATTTTTGTACAGATATAAAATGCGTTCTAATATTCAAGCCATTTCAGTAATATTATTCTTGCCAGCTAGTTTAGTAGAACAGAAAACATCTTTACACGTCGGACAAATTATTCCTAGAAATGTAAAAACTATAACTGGTAGTTCAGTAACGTTTTATTGTGCAAGTTTTGAGCAACCTACCTGGTTTCATCGCAATTTAAGTAATGTAATTGTGGATGGTCGGCACACACTGGAAAGGAAGAAAATTATATTGAAAAATTTACGACAATGGGACAGCGGTAGATACTACTGTTGGGGACAATACGTTGCGGGCCACAGGTTTATCACTTCTGTTTATCTTACAGTAGTAAATAGAATCAAATATGGTGAAGTTCTACCCAACAAGGCAATAGTATTGCGAAGATATTATACTATACTTTATTGTGGCAGTTCTAGACCGGTAGACTGGATAAGTGCTAGTATGTACAACCGAACGCTTAATAGATATAATAGGATTCGTTTAAGAGATATTAATCTATATAATAGTGGAAATTATTTATGTAGGGGCACTACTTTAAACAAAGATCTTTTTCATTTTAAAGTTGAAATAATTTTTAAACAAGACATTTTAATAATGCTATCCTAATTCTTGTGAACTAGAATTATATCCTGCACATAGCTATAATTGTTCAAACACTATTATAAAACAATAGCTGAGCCAAGTTCCAAACTCCTTGTTGTTGTCCTGACCACTCACTAGCGTGTTAGGTGATTCTGTGGAGTGTTTATGGTGAAGTATTTTATTTGAAGTTTTAGAGCTAGCTTTCCTGTGAAAAATTAGCAGAGTAAAACAAGTTTCACAGATAATAAGAATCTGCCAAAAAAGAAGATTTCCATTAGTCTGTTGAGAGAGAGTGAGACTGTAAACATAGCAGTACCCCTTAACATTATAAATACAGATGTGGAGTGCTGGTTGTTGACTGGTTGTGGTAGCTCAGTGGTAGAGGCTTGCTTGTTATGAAAGTGGTCCTGGGTTAGATTTCCTGTGGTGACCAAACTTTTTTTAATTCTGTTTTGTTAAAAAAAAAAAGCCGAGTGAATACATCTAGCTTTAAGCTTCTCCCAACAAAGTTTCCACCAAAATCTCCATCAGTAAGTCTGCTTTCCCAATGGTGAAGATTATATACCTTTTAGGCTGCGCTACCAACTGTAACTGCAGCTGAAAATTTCCAGAAGGGGGAGTTACACCATGAATTATTTTTTCATTTCTATCCACTTAATTGTTGCAATGGGACCAATCTCAATTTTTGACTTAATTATCCAGTAAGAATCTATAGTGGCCCCACGAGATGAAGGCAGGGTAAATACAAGAGCAAGAGTGAAATGTCACCCTTATTGTAGGACTATTGTACTAGATTGTTTAATATACATGAATATATATTTTTTCAAACTGTATAACAGTTTTTAAGCTGCAGTATTCAGAGCTAACTCCCTCAAGCATATAAAATAAACAGTTGTCCAGAACTAGCTGGGCCTTAGTAGCTTTCAATAATCTCATTCAATTAGGGAGAATATGGTATGCCAACAGGATGGTGGCAATACTCTGGTGGCAATACTCCATGTAACATTATCCAAATCATAATTATATGAAGTAGACTTTTATTGCTATTTTTAGCAACTTCTTTGGGTAATTGATATTTTATTAGCTTAGTAGCATTAGATTAGTAACAAAATCACCAAATGTTTCTGGCTCATGTGCCTTCTTCATTTTTGAGATAAATAGAATGGCAGTTTAAAATATAATGTAATCAAAAAAATGCATGTAGCCTAGCTACGAGTCCTTAAATCTTACAGAATGATAAAATTATTACTGCCTCCTGCCCAGAAAGGTTAAGTGGCTGTTTCACCCTATACTGTGCAAGCTCATTGTCCTTTGTTATAGCAACAGGGCCAAACTTTTCAATATTCTCAGGTTCTTACAGCTACCTTCCTGTGGTGTACCTGCTCAACAGGGTTAGAGCAGCTGCTAAAATATAGGCTGGGGGTGTGGGTAGCCCCTACAACTAACTTTACCTGTGAGTTACCCTTCCTCTCTAACTGCAGTAGTAAATATACCTAGTGTGGAATAAACCACTTATTACACTTGTCAGAGTGAAATGGCAAGATATTTCACTCTCAGGTTTTATTTTCACTAGCCTCTGGCTCATGAAAATAAATTAGCCTGCTCATGAAATATTTCGCCATATCACACTCTGACTCATGTAATAAGTACTTATTATATCCTAGATATTTTCACAATGCAGTGAAATAACTCATGATTATTCCAATATTTCAAGTTGTTATTTCAAGTTGTATTGGGTAAGCTCATTACCCTAGTCATTATAGCAACATGGCCATGTTCACCACTTTTTCCAAGGTTTTTACAGCTACTTTCCTCACCACTTTTTCCAAGGTTTTTACAGCTACTTTCCTTGGTATAGCCTACATAACCAGGGTTATAGCAGCTGCTAAAATAACTGCTGGGGGGGGGGTATGGGAACCCTTACAGCCAAGTTCACACAGCAGGGGTGGCTGGCCAATTTTGAAGTGGGTCAGGCCCAGAAGTGGGTGTGGCCAAGAACAGGAGACTAAAGTAACCAACAAGACAGTTAATTATAAATATTATAAATAATATATCTGTTATGTTATAGCTATTTGTGGCACTACATGAAATTAATATTGCATTTTAGTGATGCTTACAGATTAGGGTAAAATACTTACGATGCATGAGTTGAACTGGATTGACGTTTATTTGTATAGATGTCATCAAGATTGTTAATATTTATTTATTCAAAATAGACTTTAGTTTCCTTAAGACTCCAGTTAAAAAGTATTGGTATGAAAATTGTTAAGGCTTTAGTGGGATTTCCAGACAGCACCTCCTAGCAGGTATGATGTAGCCAGACCGTTTTATCAATGAAATGTGAGAAAGGGTCTGGTAAAACTGACATGGAGAAAGTTGTGTAGCTTCCCCAGCTAATTGGGATGGGTAGAGCCAAAGGGTGGGTGGGGTGGTCTAACCTATTAAAGTATGCTGAGCACATGGAATTCCATTCCAGAAGAGGGAGCATAAAAATAAGCCCCTGAAACATTAATTAGACCATATCCACCTGAACTTACCGCAATCTCCCAGCTTGCTCGCGGTGCAAACACAACCTGCACGAAGTCAGTTTCCCAGACACTTACCCGCGTTTCAATTGGTAAAGGGTTAAGCTACGCGAGACTACGCCAGACTATCTCCAGTTAAACTGTATGATCTGATCATTAGCTGCTAGTTAACTGGGCTATCCCATGTCAGTAACTGTGCTATTGTCAGTAAATAAGGACTTAGTGTGCGGAGGACAATGACCTAAGAGGAGACAGCCGTCCTAGGGGACAACTTACACTGGGACCACCTGTCTCATTAGTCTGGCGTAGCCAGACCCTTTAGGAACCACTAAGCTGGAAATCTGGGGACACCGCAATACTAAATTTGTTCTGCCGCACATAATTATATTGGGGGGGGGGGGGGTCAATTACCGTTAGCAAATTACCGGAAATAGCCTCCTCACCCACAAAGAGACCGTCCCGTAAGCGACAGCCACCCCCCTTCAACGCTACATTTAGCAATCCTGGCTAAATAATAATAATAATAATAATAATAATAATAATAATAATAATAATAATAATAATAATTTGCGGTAGAATTCAGTTATAAAGGAGGTGGGGCACTCACCACCAGATACCTGTCCATAGGACTGCCGGTCGGTTTAGATTTTATACCTGAACTTCCTAACAAAATGTTCCTGAGGTGGGTGGTTTCGCTTCACTCGCTAGCCAAATACAGAGTATCAGGTTTAAACTACACGCTGCACTTAAACTTTGAGGCCAACCTAGGGGACTGGGATTGATTATGGCGAAATGTTTAAGCAGAAATTCTTATTGTCCCCCAATCTCTTTCGCCAAGCTGGTGGCAAAAAGGAATCTAGCCTTTTCCCCGCTCTTTTACTTTCCAAACAAAATTTCGTACTGCTGTGGTCTTACTCGCACCAAACTGTATCCATCAAGATGCTATATACAATATGCCCAAAATATTTACTAAGTACAACGTTCTAATATTATGTGAATTGCCGAAGTTGTTGTGTTCAGTGAAACGCGCTAATTTTAACAATCGTTTACTGTCCAGATGTTTTTTGAATTCACTTTAATGTGTCTCATGTCAACTGGTAATCTATTTTATATAGCAGTACTGATATAAATTTTCTATAGGTATTAATAACCAATTACAATGGAGTTTTAAATGCTAATACTTTTTTATTTTTTAATATTGTGTCTTAAATCATTTTACTCCAATACGGGTTTAGTTAATAGCCAAATCTCTAAGCTCATAATGTTGGCGTATGTCCAGATGGTATGACAGATTAAAAATATATTTTTTTAAATGGTATTGTTTAACATTTTAGATTCATTTGAAATTAAAATCATCCAAGTTTACATACCATAGAAATTTATTGTGTAATCTGGTCTATTTTGGAAGAGGGGACCTCTGAAAGACCATTTAGAAGGACATATGTTTACACAATGATAAATTGTTTAAGATGAGGTCTGACTAACTCCATTCAACTTTTACGAGTTGTATTCTAATTAAAATGCAACATTAAGCTTCAAAATGCCACATTAAGCTTCAAAATACCTGTACATTTGGGAGCCACCAATAATAATATTCACAATAATATCATTAAATCAAAGAGAACAGGCAATAATAGAGAGGGAGGAGGACTTTAGCTTCCTATAATCCCACAGGGATCAACCCTGAATCTGATTTTTTTTATATTAGACCTACTTTTTATATTATTACAGTCACCCCAGTCTATAATCCTTTCTAATAAATAGTACATGTAAATGTAATTGTTTTGTATTGTATTATATCTTTTAGGGAATGGTGAATATGGTAAAATAGTGCCTAAAGTTCATATAGCCTATCCAGGATCAACAGTTCAATTGAATTGTTTTTCTAAGAGCAAGCCAAGGTGGTTATTAAGCAACCAAAACATAACCAGAGAAAACAGACAAGAGGGCTACACTATTACACTCCAGAATGTCAAAATACCTGACACTGCTGTTTACTCCTGTATTGGGTCACTTCCTTCAGGAGAGAAGTTCAAAGCTCACTCACAATTATATATTGGAAGTAAATTACTTATAGGTTTCATTAAATTATAAAGCCATTATGTACATAGCAGTAAAATCAGTAATGTGCTTATCTTAAGCATAGATGAACAAAATCTCAATTTTCTTTTCTTATCTAGTAGACTATTTTGCTATATTTCAATATCATTAGCCACCAACACATTTTCGTGATAATTTTTTATATTGCAACACATTTTGGAGTACTTCGAATTAGCCAATACAACACAAGTACAACAGTAATAGCTAGCTTTATGGTACTATAAGTAGTACATTTGTTAATTACTGATAACAATAATATTAGCTAACTTAATGATGTAGTAATTGTGAAACCAGCTGTAAAAATCATGTATATAACTTATATCTTATCAAATAAATAGTACTTCAATTTCTTCTTAAACTGAAACCCTACATTAATCTCTGGATGGGAATTATTATATGTGTATGAATGACAGATAAAGATAACACAAAAATAGTTCCACATGTCAACAAAGTATATTTTGGGCAGGATGCCATTTTTCGATGTCAATCTCGTGGCAACATATCCTGGTTTAGAGGAAAATCAATTGATAAAGTTGAAAGAATAAATTATATGGGTCAACTTTTGAATGTAAAATCTGTAAGAGGACATCATGGAGGTTTTTATTTTTGTCATGGAAGAAAATCTACTCACAAAAATAGTACATTTCTGGCAATGAGCTTCATGATAATTTATTGTGAGTTTAACTTATAGTCAAACTTTGAGAAAGCAGAAGATTTATAATTATGAGCTGAAGGAGGATATTAAAAAATACATGGTCTTTCTATACTTTATATTCTCTCTCAGGCTATATTTTCATGATTATGGCTAATAAAAATAAATTAGCCTGCTCATGAAATATTTTGCCTTACCACATTCCAACTCATGTAATAAGTAATTATATAATATATATATAATTATATATATATAATACTTATAGCACGAGTCAGAGTACAATATGGGAAAATATTTTACGAGCACGCAAAATATTTTCACGAGCCGAAGGCGAGTGAAAATGTGGCGTGAGAGTAAAATATCATTCCCATATTGTACGACGAGTGTGATAAGTGATTTATTGCTTCTTTGAAATTTTTCTCAACCGGTTACAATACAATTTTCATTGATTTTACTCGCTACGCGCGCGCTACAAGGAGCGTACAATATAAACCGTACAATATGGGAGAATACAGAACGCTCGCGTGATGCGGAAATATTCAAGTAAAAATATCAAAGCTGCAATAAATATATATAAATTATATATTATATATTTATAGCCCGTTACCCGAGCGACCGCGCTTGTCGTTAAGAACTATAAATCTGATACAGTCTGGTATGCTCGTAAGAAAATGTATTAGCGGGGAAAAGTCTGATATAGTTCTTAGCAACCATAATTATGGTAGAAGGCAGATCGAAGCAAAATGGAATAATGAAGAGTTTGGGTACTTTAATACAATTACTAAGATAGCTAACGCTATACTTTGCTCGTTGTTTATGTTTTGGCTATAAAATAGTTATAAACCAAAATCATTAGGTTTGTATTTCGATTTATAAATCCTCGCCACTCGGGCTGCGCCCTCGTGTCTAGGAGTTTATAAATCGCATACAAACCTCAATTTTGGTTTATAACTATAACATATAAACTTGTGTATATAAATTCCCTCCAAAACTGTCAAATGAACATAAATCAGCCATATAACTCCTGCTTATAAGTTCACAAAATACTGCCAAGTCAAGTTAACTACAGTTGACTAAAGTAACAACATACAGAAGGTTAAAGCAAAATACATGAATTAGTAAGCACTAAGAAAAAGGTATCAGTAAATATCTAAAATGCTTAGCTTTGTATCTCAAAGCATATTTTACTAAGATATTCCCAGGAAAATGATACTACAATATATTTGTGGTTGTAATTGCCACAAAATGATTAATACTTTATTGTTTACATTAATATAATTCACATATACTACATCAGTCAATGCATTGCTAATGTATATCTAGTAAATGCTACTGTTCAGCCTGACGTACAAATAGTAGAACTAAATGGAAATGCTCAATTCAAATGCTTACTTCAAAACATAGAGTGGAAATTCCAAGATGGAATGCTACCACAGAATGTTCACCCAAGGGGTGACAACACACTTCACATAGAGAAAGTCGCTGAGATTAATGCTGGTTACTACGATTGCGTGGGCTTGACGAAGTTCAATGTCACTTACCGTGCTCGAGGACTACTCAAAGTAAAATGTAAGTTAAGTAATTGCACAAATATAGCTAGTAGCTAATGTAATAAATTTCCTATATATTTAGAGTTTAATGTCATAGCTATCTTAGAATTATATATGGTTAAGGGTAAAACACACTGACCTTGACTTTTACCAGACATTTGCATGGAACTACCATGGGAAATATTGAAGTCTGATATAAATTTCAAAGGAATATGGCTTCATAGATGTTTTATTGACAGTGTTAAGCAAATAAACATCATTGAGTTGAGAATGTTTGATGAATTAATAATCTTAGTAGACTACCTTCAAAATGTTCAAAGAACTGGTGTATCAGTAAATTAGCATGAACATCATAATATAAGTCTCTGATAAAAATTGGAACGTGCTTGACTCATAATCAAAACTTCACTATCTGAAATAATTGTAGTGAATACTGGAACAATATATCCTAAAATACAACATATAAAAATTGGACATAATGCTGAGTTCTTTTGTGAATCCAACAATCCAGTACAATGGAAATTCAATGGAGGTAATCTTCCTAGCAATGCAGTTGCATCAAAGAGCACATTTGGGTCTAAAACGTACAGTTTAAGGATATACAATGCAACCCCCAACAACACTGGAACTTATAACTGCCATGGGGAATATCAGTATTATTCAATTTTTATTGCTAATTCAAGTTTACACGTATCAACTTCTAACAGTAAGAAAAGTAACTCTATGATAAATGAGTTACTCTGTAATTAAAAAATTAGTCACCAAATTACCATTCTTTAGAATATACTGTATTATAAACTTGAAATTATACGGGAAATTATACAGGCATTTTTAACTTATATCCGTGTGGTTGATAAAGGCGCTTTAGGTTTTATAAACTACTGCTTTCTGATTATTAGTTGAAAAATAAATACTTTGAGCTCATAAAATTGATGATTATCTGCCACCAGCCACTTCAAGGAGACCAAAATAATTTTTTAAACTTGAGGTAATACAAAATGTCCTGTGACCATCCATGTTAGTATTAGCTAGCTGGGAGAGTATGAGTTAAGGCATGTGGTAATTAAATTTTCCTAACTTACTCTTAACTGTAAAATAATATTAAGTGTAAATTTGTCCACTGAGGAAAGTTAACAAAATATAATATTTACTCCTTATCAGATATATGACATGAAGTAATATATAAAATTTGAATACCAAATAACAACATTATTCTGCATTAGAATTACTATAACCATTCTTACTGGTTACAGCAGTCTTTTTACTCCTATTCAATTGGGGAAAGGCTAGTTTTGAGGAGTATGTGGAGTGAGTCTTTTGTCTTGCTATGTAGTATTAAAAATATTTTGACCAAAATCTTACTGCTAAGTAAAAAAGAATAATTGACCATCTAACCATCCTATTTCATTGTCTGTATTTGGCAGATTGCTATTGAATGTATCAGACAAATGTATGCCATTTTAATTACTCCATAGGTTTTTGTGCTAATTTAAACCTTGATGGAGGAACAATAGAATACACAGGACATCAGGTTGGAGATATTGCATATTACAAGTGCCAACCTGGCAGTGTTATAGTGGGAAATGTAGAGAGACAATGCCAAAGTAATGGTGAATGGGATGGAAAGCAACCAATTTGCATAAGTATGATTCTATGTATGTAAATAGTCATAAAGCTATAGTATAAATATATATACTGTGTATTATAATTATCACTGCTCGAAAAGAGTCCATTGACAACCACAACCAAATCATAAATAGATATTATGATGTGTAGCTTGTTAACCTCCTGTCAATCTTTTGTCAACTTTAGTTATTAGTATAGTTTACAAATTTAGTTATAGTTGTCAAAGGACACTTTTCAGGCAGTATTTACCTTTATCAAAGTGTACGTTCACCAAGTTTTTATATGTTTTAGATTATAAATCCAACACAAGTGGGACCTGCTTTTCCAAATTCAGCATATTATATTTACTAATACTCCTTGAACTAACAAAATTTATGTAGCTAAAGATATTTCTAATACTTCTTGAATTAACAAGTGTATTTAAGAATGTCATATTATTATTCTTCAAATAATGCAGATGTGCAAATACAAGTTAAATTTGCTCATAGCAGATCACCAGCAACTCACAACCAATTACTATTCCAAGAAATTCTTGAACCTCAGTGATTATGTATACCAGAGCTTAACAGGACCCTTTTATTTCCATGTGTTGGGTAAAGGGTAGGCAGTCTAGACTTTTTGAAAGCCAAGCAGAAAAACTCCAGCTACTTAACAATTACTTTCAGATTATCCAACATAAAGGCCAACAACACAATCAATTGCCTAGGCAATTAATTGGCACATGTAATCCCATAATTCATATATTAGACCACAATATCCCACAATTACTCTAGAGTAGGTTATTAACAACTCCCATAGCAGCTGGTAAAGCAATACTTCACACATATTTGATGCACCTCAGCAAATCTAACTAGTAATCTAAGGGAGAAATCGTCATGCTAGTATTCACAGCACTCACCCTAGAATTTATTATTTAATTTGCTGCTTACAAGTACTTAAATTGTTCTGGTTAGAAGAGTTGATGTGCATTTTTTTTAAAGATCAAAATCAAAGAAAGCTAGGATGTCCAAACTCTTGGGACAGCAATTTCTGCATTCCTCCAGAACAGATTAGTAGGCAGTCCCCAGACCTTTCCTTTCCAGTCCCCAATAATAGCAGGTATTGGGTCTACTACTCCAGACTAGTGGATATGACGCCAATACCATTTTAATCTGGGCTAGTGCTGACCTTATTATTCTACCATCTCTAAATTTCTTTATGTCTGATATTAAGCTTCCCACAACACCCCACCAAGTGTGCCACACCCTATACTTGGACCTTTTTGGTCTAATACAATTTGTTATTGTAGTATCCACCAACCTTATAGCCACTTGTGCAATACTACTATATGTCAGAACGAATCAGCAGTAGAAATGTTTCAGGTATAAACTAAATCAAGAATAGCAAGAAAGTTTGTATAGCACATCATTACTAACTACAAATCGTATGATATTATTTTTGTACCAATACTTTATAATCTTGTATGGGGACCAAAGCGTCAACTCAAAACAACAATAATACTTATAACTTTCTCATACGCTCATACCGTGAAGAGTTTTATGTCAATGGTCTACAAATATTATAGTGCAATCGTTATTTATATTTTTTGGCATTCATTCCTGGGCAGCAAAGGTAAATATTTCGTGCAATAGTGTTTTAGCGCAAAAAGGAATAGTATTCTTTGAAAATTCAAATTATTTACTTAGACATAATGTACATTACCCTTGAAAAGTTGTAGGCTAGCTTTAGTTTAGAGTTGAATAGAAGTAGCCGTCTCAGGCCTGTTCGCTCAAACCTTAATCAAACCAAAATTTTGCTTAAAAGTCTAGTCTTACATTTTAGGCATATTGCATAGGAGATATAGGCAGCATTTTACTTTAGGTCCTATATTTAATTAGACCATAAGGATTATGCAGAGATTCTGCGCGAGCGTGGCCACACCGTATTATTACAGCCGTTTTAGTGGTGCTTTAATTTGCAGGTTTGATTTATAACTATACTAATAGTTATTAACTTATAAAAAAATGTTGGGTTGAAGATCTGTACTAAACTTTACAAGTGTGATAATGTCAAGGTTACCAGTAGGGAGGGTCACTCCAACTCACCGACAACAAGATAAGCGCCTTTCGTTCCTTCAAACAAAAGCAGTGGACATTGAACAATGATATCCAGTGACGTTCACAAGACAAGACTCTATATTCAAATTAATAATTCTCGTGCTAGGTCGAATAGAGTAACCACACGCAAAAAAGCCTCATAGAAGTAAACAAAATTAAAATTTCATTGGTAACTAAAAAAAATATAATGCACCCCATTATACTATAAATTATTTTTCCATCTCACTGTGGTATAAAGAGGTTGCTACGCAGATAATTGGAGTAGAATAACGCTGGGGAATAACATTGTTAATTCATGAGTGCTACCACCGCAACTACGATACAATTAGCTATAGCTAATTTACGCCGGTTGAATTTCGCGCCGCTTTGCTCGAAAACTTTCGGTGCCCAACTTCCCGGCCACTTCCACATTTTCGGTGCCACCACACCTTCACACTTTCCGTGACACACCTCCACACTTTCTGTGACACACCTTCACACTTTCTGTGCCGAGGGCTTAAAGTGTAACAAGTTATATACCTTTCCCCATTTTAACTGCTTACCACTACTGCCTTGCATATGATGTAGGTATATAGTATTGGAGATAGTTTAAACCATATAATAATTGTAAATTAATTGAGCACTTACTACATATTATTTTAACAATTTAGCATTTGATCTGGCACTTCCAGGTGATGGGCCTGTATATTTTTTTAAAACAAATGAAACATTTCATCATACATGCAGAAACAGACCAAACCTTACACTGTATAAAGGTTCTCAGAATAAAAATGAATATTTACATGGAACCAACGTATTTATTCCCAAGGTGCAGGAAGAGGACTCGGGAATATATACCTGCAAATCAAATGATAGGGAATACTTGTACCAAGACACTTTTGAATTGGTAGTGGCAGGTAAAATTGATTAATCTATGTAAGCGTTTCTATTTTGATCAACCCCTATTATGTCTAGCTCAATAATTGTAACCAAACTTAACAAATAAAAATGACTCCCTATTTTATCTATTCCCCCTCCTCCTTCCCTAACTACATGTCCAGCCTAATGGAATCATCAGTCTAGAAGATGCTTCTATTTCTTTCTCTTTCCCACTAATATGTTCCTCCCCCTCACTAGTCCGGATAGGTAGCTCTTTCCCGCTGCCAGAATGAGAAGGGCTTTCTCAATGGAATATGTTGAGTATGGAAGTCCGCTGCTAACAGTAGCAGAGTTTAATCAATCTCTACAAAGTCTGGCAATACACAACTCTGTCCACTGAGGAAAGACCTCTATTGCAATAAACGAATTAATCAGGATTACACCAGTTCAATTGCCACACAAAATAAGTTCTCAGTCATTACATGAAAAGTTGGTATGTAAAAATATTCCCTGTGATCTCCTAATCTTGTAAGATAATCTTGGGTCATTTCCAAAGCCATAAAGTTCCCATGATCTCGTCATCCTGTTTTCCCACTCTATTCCTGCTTTGAGCATTCAGCAAATACTATTACATACAATATCTCTATTTGCATTGGTATTTGTTTTAAGACTTTAGCTAGTTAAACTATTGAAGAAGAAAATAACGTAATAGCTCTTTTAATCTAAAGATATTTATACAACCTATAATTTATGCTTTATTTGTTTTAATCCATTCTCCATAATTTATCTAGAGTGTATGTTCCTTTTTCCTTTTGGTGACAGATAGTTTTCATACACTGGCTGGGAACAGGGGATCACAGGGGACCAGCCCCCCCCCCCCCCCCCCACCCCAATGTCTCAAGACTCTATTGTCTCTGACTGTTAGTTAGTACGGTGTCCTAAAAATATAAAGAAACAGAGTAATGAAGTGTCAGTCTGCAATAAGAATTTTAACTCAAAGATATCTGTGCAGAGTGGCTACCTGGAGTTCTCCCTGGTGGCAGCATCAACAAAAATACCCAAGCGGGCCCCTATTCTACACAACTTGAGTTGTGGACCCACAGTGAGAAACTTCAGATTTAAGCTAAAAGGTATAGAGCAGAGTTCTCTCTTTCTTGATAACAAATAACAAGGATAAAAATGCCATACCTGGGGCTAGCTAATTTGCCAATTGTGGTGTAGCTCACCACTAGTTGGAGTAAATAACCAGCATTTATTATCACACAACTTTGGGTGTTAAAACTTTATGTGGATGTAGTCTAGCTCAAATGTCGTTGGCCTATCACATAGCATTAAGATGTCCGATTTTCAATAGAAGTGTATAGGTGAAAAAATTAGAATTTGGAAAAAAAAATGTGTATTGAAAGAATTTAGCTTACACATACACACACTATCGTAAAGTTATACAATTTCTATAGAGTATTAAAATGTACATAGTTCGAATGCAATATAACATTATATAAACTTGCAATAGTCCGAGATGATAAAATGGTGAACCCTTCTCTGATTTCAATAAGTTTGAAACAGGATCCTGAATTTACATGTCGCAGTGATTCCGGAGTCGTATGGTATAAAAAGCCTTTCAAATCCCAAGCAACAAGACTAGCCAAACTAGGGGAAGTTATAACTCTGAAAGACCAACCAGATAAGATTTATGGAGAAATTATTTGCTATGGAACATATGCGGCGACAAAAAAACCTTTTTATGCATTTGCCAAGCTGAGAGTTTATGGTAAACAAATTAATATAAGACACCTAAGAGCCTTCCTTTGCTTGTCTGAAAGTAATTGCATATTATAATAGAGTGTTCAGTCGTGTTTTTTTTTTACAATTGTGACATTGGTAGAATTTTAATTATGCATATAAAAATCCAAAATAGACCCAGAAAAAATTGAACCATCAATGCAGTACGCTCTACATGGTTTGAGCGTTGCTTTTAAATGTCACTCCGATGAGTTGTCCAACTGGCTTTTCAACAACGGACCACTGCCAGAAGATGTTGAGGTTACTCCGGACAATGTATTAAGAATCAAATCAGTAAACATCGGGCATGCAGGCTACTATGAATGCGACAAAGTTGGACCACACATACGCTCTGTTGGAATGCTGAAAATAATAGGTAAAAAAATGATTAAGTTTATATGTAATGGGATAACAGATTAATAATAGTTTAAATCTTTTAAGATTTAAGATATACCACCTTGAGCTCATGATCATTTTTCCATGCAAGCTTGAGTCATCTAGAACCGACCTAACAAGAAATGTTTAACATAGGTAGTCCTGCCTGATACACACCAAGGAGATGATATTTTAGCTCCCAGTTTTGATGGTATGTGAGTCATCACTTAGTAGTGCAAGGTAATTTTTTCCATTGTAACTCAAAATACTAGGATAAGTACCATTGTCCAAAATATCATGTTGTGATATGGGGCAGTTAATTGTTGTTCATTGTTTTAATGAATAATAAGAAGGCTGTTAAGGAAACTGTGAGCTTGAAAGTTGTGATTTATCATTATTAAACCATTAATCTAATATCAGGTAGGATGCTAGGTTTAATTACACTTTGACATACAGTATCTGATCCCTCAAGCAAGTTTCAATGAGGGATAACTCTATTCTATGAACTATCACACTTTAATTGGCATTACTCTATGTAATTTAGTCACTGATAACTACAGGCTTTCCCCTTATATATTGGATTTGTACGTTGGTGAATCTGGATCATTTACTTGTGTCTCCCCCAAGGAAGTAAGATGGCTATTCAACAAAGATGTAAATCTCCCTGATAATGTTCATACTGGATCCAAGCAAATAAAGGGATATGATAATTATGTAAATCCAGGAGAAGAAGAAATAGCATATTATTTGACTATAATGAATGCTAGAATTGAAAACAGTGGATCATATACATGTATTGGAGCAGACGATAATGTTATTTTTGATGCAACACGTGAAGCCGTAGTTACAGGTCTGAAGAATTATGATTTTAAGTTATTCCATAGATATTTTTATTTAAAATACATTATCCATGGATGATTACAAATATATTTATATTAATTAAGGTTAATTAAAATACTAATCAGTAAATAAAATTAAAACGTTGACCATAAACATAATCATTTGTTGCCAATGGAAAAGTTGCTGAGATCAAAACATCCTTTGACAAATATTACTTGTAATTAAATTGTTTGCAATTAAATTGGTTGCAAGATAGAGTAAGAAATGAAGTAGACCTATTAGTACTTGTGGTAAGACAATAGTAGTGTCGTTCAAAATCCAACTTTACCAACTTATTCACTGACACATGCCATCCCTTCCATCAATCTGTAAGTCTAAAGGTTATCGCTACAACATTATAATCACCACAATGCAGTAACATAATCCATAGCTTTATGTTTGGAATCATAGTATCACAATTATGTAGCATTATTCTGAGTCATAGCACGTCATTATAATCAAATAGGTTGACTTCCAAATGTTGCTTGTAGAGCAGACTTAGTAGCCATTACTTACATCAGCATTTATTATATCTTCAAAATTGAAATTTGAACTCAACTTGAATCTCAATTTTCATACAAACATCCTGTTGAAATTACCAGAACAAATTCTTTCTGAAACATCTTATGAACTACTAATGAAATTTACAAGTAGCAAACATTAAATTATTTCATTCCATTCCAGAATGATATAACAAAACATGTGCAGCTAAAAATAAACATAAATGAGTGCAGCGTGCCAAATATCCATACAGAGTAAACTATTATAATGTATTACAATTGTATGGATGATTATCTATTTAGTGTATGATTAATGTCTTATATAATTTTCAGCTAGAAGAAACTATACAAAGAAGTCAGCTATGAAGTATTCCAAAGGAGGAATGGACCATATAGATAGTATGAAGAGAATGAGTATGAAAGGTAAAGCACATTGTTTGAGCAATATACTGTGTAATACACTGGTATTGTAACTGTGCGTGTACCAAATGCCAATTAGAGTTAATCAATTTGATAACAATGCAATGAGGTTTATTTCTATTGCTGAAGTCTCTAGCAGAAGTTATACTTGTGTTGTATTTATATACTGGTGGATTTAGTGCACTGAAGCCCAAGGGCCGTAGGCCCTAGGGCTTTGTGCACTAAATCCACCAGTACCTGAGCGCATGCTCTAACTATTTTAGAACCCGTTTAACCCAAAGCCGGCCCAGTTTCCACTAGCAACTTGGTTTATCAGCATTTTCGCACAAATACGGCGGTGTCAAGCGAATTTCCGGCCCAAAATTAAAATTCAATTAAAATTCAATTGAAGCACACCTGGCAGGTTTACTTTAGCATTGTAGCTGCCAGCTGTTATCTCCAGATCTAACTCTACCCTGGGCTGCTCTGCTCTGTGGTAAACAGTTAAGCAGCTAGCTATGGTAAATTCCTGCGGTATGAGCGTCAGCAGGAGAGTTGTCGGAACTAGGGCTGGTCCCATATAGGTCGGATATGAGAGGGTAGTAGACCCTCACATATCATATCCAGGCCTCACACAGCTTTATCCGGCCTATTCTATTAAACTAAAACTCAAAAATAGCAATACCCCAAGGGTGGTTAGTATGCACAGTTTATATACCTAAAGGCAAAAAATAGTGCACACTTACCAAGTTAGTACACCTAGTAACAATATAGCAACGGGTTCTAAGTGTTCTTAATTGCCAAATGTTACTGTTTATAATAATATGATATTAACGAATACTTTCAAAAATCTCAAATTTTTATGTGAATGATATACTCACCTGCATATCTATATATTAAAGTAATTCTTTTTCAGATAATTCTGTGCAATTTAAAGCTTGTTTGTTGTTGACAATGATTATTTCACTATCATTAACGTTAATGAATTTATACTGATATTAATACAGTATTAACTAGTTTCAAATATGAGTGTATTTAAAAAAGTAATGAATGCCTAAGAACATTCCTTAAAGTATTAAGCTAACACATGCTAAATGTTCAGATTATTTTTAGCTAGTTATGCAAAAGAAAATCAAAAATACGTAAATATGCACCTACATGGTAAATCATACAATTCTTCCCTGACAACATTTAAGCATTTTATCAATAACATTTAATTCATTTGATCAAAATGCAAATCATTGCTGCTAAAACAATGGTGAAATAATTTTTACAATTTGAAGTGAGTAAAATGCACATAAAAATTGTGTCAACTAAAATTATAAGTCAATACTAATGTGATTTATTATTACAACACTATTTGTTTTACAGAAATGTTAGTGGTGTTAGTAGTTAGGTAAAGTTTCTGGTTCTTTAATAATACTTGTATAACATATCTAGGCCATCATAATACTTCTTGCTGAATTAATTTTAAAATTACACAATTTAAATGTAGCAGAATTGAGTAGAACTTCCCATTGCTGTTATAAAAGTATTTTGTATTCACGAAAAATTTTATATATGCATACATAATGAAAAAAGATGAAAATCAGCTAATACTATGACAGAACATCAAGTTTTCCATCTGCTCTTCTAATAGTTGTTCCTGCTCTAACTGTGCAACTATATATTCCTCTATTTGCTGGCACAACACTTGTAATGAGTACTGTATTATTGTTTATCTCAATGTTATCTTGCAAGGCGGCTTTCACTGTCCAATCCAAATGATAGTCCACATTTGACTTCACACTACAGATAAAGCTAGTATCTGTGCCAATGGCAACAACGTTTTGCCATGGAGCGACCATTGCATTAATTTCTATATTATCTATATACACATAATGAGTTTGTTATGGTGCATTCTCATTTACGTAAAATATTGATAAAATGTGAATGCTAAATGTGAAATGGCTAATAGTCTTCCATAAATAATAAGTGTTTGTTCACTAATGGATTTTCTTGTCTGAGAAATTTGATAGTATCTTGATCGTTAATAATTAATAAAATAAATACATTGTTGTGATGTATAATGAATTTTAAAAAGTATCCTGGTTTACTTCTAATGAAGGTTCACTCATTATTGTGAATGTTTGTAAATGTATAATTATATATTTGCATGAGTCAGAGTATGATACCTTGAAATATTTCACGAGCAGGCAAATTTATTTTCATGAGCTGGCTAATTTATTTTAAGGAGCCAGAGATGAGTGAAAATAGAGCCTGAGAGTGAATTATCTAGCCATGTCACTATGACTGAGTGCAATAAGTTCTTTAATACCTTCACTGGTATAGTTAGTACTAGAGGACTGGTAACTCACAGCTTAAAGTTGGTTGTAGGGGCTACCCACACCCCCCCCTCCCCCCTCCCATGCTGATATTTTAGTAGCTGCTCTAATCCTGTTGAGTACTAGCTCTACATTATACACAAGAGGAAGGTAGCTGTAAAATTCAGGAAAGTGACAAGTTTGGCCAGTTGCTATAACTACAAGGGTACTGAGCCTGCCAGTACAGTGTGAAATAACAACCAACCTTGAAAGTTATCGGTCACATACCTAACTATATCATTGTGAATATATCTAGGGTGGAATAAATATGTATATAATATTCAACCCTAACTATATTCACAATGTTAATTTTTAGGTACATGACCAGTGAAATAACTCACAATACATCAAGGTTGTTATTTCAAGCTAAGCTCATTAACCTAGTAATTATAGCAACCAGCCAAGTTTACCACTTTTCCAGTTTTTTATACCTTCCTGTCTTTGATGCACCCAATCCAACTGGGATAAAGCAGCTGCTAAAATAACAGCTGGGGAAAACCCTTGCAGCCAACTTTTTATACAGTGTGAGGTAAGGTCCTAGTACAAACTATAGAAGTGAAGATATCTAGTGTAGAATATGCCACTTATTACACTCAACAGAATGGGCAAGATATTTCACTCTCAGGCTTTATTTTCACTCATTTCTGGCTCATGAAAATAAATTAGCTTTTTCCACGAAGTATATCACCTTATCACACTCTGACTCATGTAATAAGTTAAATATTAAACTTGAGTTAAAAGCTCACATTATTGAACATATGAGGGCCTAAGCAAGTCACAACTGCATGTCTTCCAGGTTTTTATTGTAGCAACAAAAAAAATGAGAGTTAGATTGGTAGTAATTGAAAATTATGATGTTTAACTGGAGCATATAATAGCAGAACAATTATATATTGACTACATTCTAATAAGATCACTAGTAAATCACATTATTATGACTTTATTAACTTCTCTAGAGCATTTAACAATATAGAGGAAAAAATATACTTTATGTGTCTCTCTCCTCTTATTTTACTATGATACACATTTTTGAAAAATAAGAGACAAGACAAAAGAATGGTTTAATGGTTCATATTGTAATGCATCTATCTAAATCTTGCCTGGAAAGAAGGTAATCATCAGTAAGACTTCTCTCTCACAGTGCAAAAGCAACCGTAAGTTTGCTTCAAAACTAAAAAAAACAACAACTTCACTCCGAATTCATAAACTAACACTTGGATCGTTGAATTAAAAGCATTGATGATCATATTAAACAATCTGATACATACTTACCCAAAATATCAAGAATCCCATAAGCTGTGACTACTTTATTGTCACTGTGAGCAATGCAGAAGTATTTACCAATATTGTCTAGTGTTACACTGTTTATCACTAGATCCACATTGTGTCTAGCAATCACATTGGGTTGAAGAGGTTGGTTGTAAAACTTCCATTCTATTTGATAACCTCTATCCACATCAACCTCACAAATAAACGTAACTCTAGTGCCCAAATAAGCTTTGACCGAAGTAGGAGAGACCCAAACTTTCATGAATGGAAATTCTAAAAGAAATGCGGTGGTTATAAATGTATAGACAAGTATTCATATATTTTTTTTATCAATATGTTAATGTTTGTTAAAAAAAAAAAAGATTCATGATCACACTTTGCCAATGTTGGATATAGCAAACACTCATATTCTATATATTGTTTTTAATTATTTTTTATGCCAAATCAGTAATTGTATTACTTTGACAGAAATAGCAGTTTTTTGAGCCAAATCAGAAGTAAATACTGAAATTTAAAATTAGTGGAGTAAAATTTTTCAACGGATAAAAAGAATATTTGAAAAAAAGAGAGTTTTTGTTGGTCTGTCGAGAGTGACACCGTAGCATAGCAGTCCCCTTAACAGTACAAATACAGAATTGAAGTGTTTGTTTGCTGGCTGGTTGTGCTAGCTCAGTGGCAGAGTGCTTGTGCAGTAAGCAATTGGTCCTGGGTTTGATTCCCAGTTTTAATTTAGTATCGTTTAAAAAAAAAGCCTGTAAAAAAGAGAGAATACATTTAATTTATAAATTACATGGAGAATAAAAGTTTTCCACTTGTGTAAGAACTTTATCTTTAGCTTTGAATTCCAATTAAACTGAAATTATCTAACCTTTTCATTGTAAGTTTGAAAATCTATCTAATTATAACAGGTTATGAATTTAAAGCTGAATAAACATTATATAAGTATTACCCTCAACAACGAGGTGGCTTAAGCTATAAAAAAAAGTTGCTCCTACTGTACCAACACAGCTGTAATTTCCACTACTAAGAGTAGTAACATTACGAATTCTGACACCCATAATCGTATTTCTTCCACTGTACCCAACAATATTTTCCAAATTTGGAATAGGCAATGCGTTATGATCCCAGGACATCAGATTCTCGGTATCACAATACATCTCCACGTTATCACCTGAAGCAGCAATCAAATTTCTTGGAAATATTCTACCATCAATGGCAACTGCATGAAGAATTGGTACATATTATAGTAAAACAGTTTGTTTGTTCACTATACAATATTATAGTATATACCTATAACCACAAGCAAGGCTTCTGCCTGAAGATACAATTTTCCATTATACCCTAAACATTCGTAATATCCTTGATTCAATGGACCAGCATTAAGGATGTAGAGATCATTTTCTGATGGAATAGCATTTGTTGGTAGAGTTGATCCATTAAAATACCACGTCAGCACACCTTCCAAAGAGCAAGTTAGTTGACTCAGTTCTCCCTGTACTATTACCTGAACAGGAGGCTGAATCCTATTTGACACTTTCACCATTACAAAACAATTAAAATGACTATTGTGTTTAAACATCTACTGATAATAGAGACTATTATTGTCCCCTTATATTATAGTACATATTACATGAGTCAGAGTGTGATATGGCAAAATATTTCAAGAGCAGACTAATTTATTTTCAAGAGCCAGAGGCCAGAGTAAAAATAAAGCCTGAGATCACAATATCTAGCCATATCACTCTACTCTGATGAGTGTAATAAGTTGTTGATTAACAGCTGCTCTAACCAGGTTGGGTAGGCTACACCCCAGGGGGGGGGGGGTTGCTGTAAGAAACAGAAAAGTGTTGAACTTGACAGATTGCTATAACTACAAGGGTAAGGAGCTTGCTACTGCACAAGGCGGGGTCACCTGTTGCCACATAGGAAATGTGTTAAAGTAAACAGGATGTGACTTACTGCAATATTGTCGTTTATCACCTGTGTTCAGAGTTCAGGTTAAGTTATCACATCCCCCATGGTTATACAAGTGCTTGTTGCACAAGAAACTTGTTATTATGGTTGTCAAGCATGAATAGTACATACCAGTTACCACTCCCTACTTTTAATATAAATATACCAATATTAGCTAGAGTGTCGTATGCATTACGTTTGGAGTATTTCATATTTCATATTCTAGAATGAATTTAGTCACTTTAAAAAGGACTAACTCAACACTTTAAGTGTAGATTTGGCTATAAAATGTCTGCCACTGAAGAGATCCGAACCATAGCAAAAATATTCCCCTCCGTCGCTTGAATTCAAGTTCTGTATTGCAAGTGAGGTAAATATAAAATTGCCTTTCAATAATTGTGATAATGTGTTCCTTATGCTGAGCATTCTGAACCACAGTGAACTGGAATCAGAATCACAATTGAAATAAGCATCACTTCCTGCATAGCGTTTGCTACTCTGTGGGAAAATCTTGCTGTTGTCACTGACTACATATATATTATAGTGTTATCACCAGAGACATAATACTGCTGCTGCTAAGCATGGTTCTATTTCAATCAAAAATGTAACTGTAGTGCTCAGTCATCAATCTCAGATAACACTTTCATTTGATTCTAATATTACATTTGCTGACACATAGCAAATGTGTAGCTTGCTGCCTGATCATTCAAAATTTAAAAAAAATTGTTTGTAAAAACAGAATTACCTCCAACAAATACTTTTGCTCTTCTCTTGAAATACCTCCCATGTTGGTTGCTCTCCTTGCAGTGGTAAACTCCAGTGTGGCTTTCATCTGCAGATATTACCCTGAAACAGTAATGGTTATCTTGGGCCATAGTAAGTTCCAAACTTTTTACTCCTTTCATCAAAGTCACTGGGCCGTTATTTACACAGCATATTTCAAAGGAGTAGTTTAAAAATACCAACTGCAGCCTAGGATACACACTTGGAATCATAGAAGTCTTAAGGAATAATCTGTGAATAATAAAAATTCAAGCACCATAACTTCATTTAAAAAAAAATGAACTGGATGTATAAAAGAAACCTTAGAATGTGACAGATTTGTTAAAATATAACTGCACCCACAAAAATAATGTATGGTTTATTAGTCAGGCCATCCCAGATGATTAACATAAACTGAAAAAACCGTTTGCAATTGTAATTTTTACATACATTACCATAAATGGCCACATAATGAAATTTTATCATAAATTATTTATCTTCTAAACGTATATATTTTATATTAATGCAATAAACCCACTGAAAAAAAATGGAGATACATGTATTAAAAATAAAAGTTAAAATTAAAAAAATATTTGTGTTAGGTTTTATTTTGTTGCTGTAGTTGTTTCTTTGCTTTTCATTTTTATCCACTAGGTTATCAAAAATTTGGTCACTAACTCACTTTAATGAATAATATTAATAGACTCTGCGTACAGTCAGGAGTTGCAGCAACGCTAGGCTGAACATAAGCCACTGATAATAGAATTCGACCGGGATTGTAAACGCCCCTTAGCCAATACAAAAAGGCGCTGTGACATTATGCGGTGACATTATGCTCGTACTGATTGTTCCCAGCTCCCTCTCTTCGTTATCCACTGCTGAGTTTAAAATGATAGTTAGTGATAAAGAGACCGCAATATCTGCTGTACTCGCCATTAGGACCAGAGTCACGGAGTTAGAGTCAGTAAAAAGTTTCATACTTTGCTAATCTTGAAGTATTAGCTAGCTAGAGTGCACATGAAAGATAGCTTTGGCAGGAAACTAATTTGCATTATTCATGGCTGATCACAAAATTAATGTTCAAGGTTGCTCAGCTACTTTATTACACTTGTTAAATTTTAATGGATCTTAAACTGATTATCAATGTGAAGTTTGTAGGAATATCCCATAATAACAACTATACGTGATCATGCTTATTATATTTTTTTACTAGTACATTACATACCAGATTCAATTGCTAATATTGTATCAGTAACAGTTGGCTGTCTAGTAAAAACAGTATACACTTTAATTGAAGATGCTATTCTCATTATGTCCATTGAAATGGTTCATAATAGTATATAGTTATTTATTTTGGACTAGTTTGACTTCAAACCTGCAGCTTAAGTTTCTTTTTTTAACCAACTAAAGGGATTATAACAGTTTTAATTAAACGACTGCAAAAGGTAGGTATTACTTCAAACACAGATTTAAATATCCAGTAACCAAAAATAGTTATTCCCCTGGGTAGCTCGCCTTATACAGCTTCTGGTAGGTTGTAACCAGCTATAAATACGAAACGCCTACAATGTAACAAGTTACACGCCAGACATTATCGTTTTTTTCCCTTTCTTACGAGAACGCACGTGATCCGTTTCCAATCCCGGTAGAATTATTCAATGCTGCAATTTCGTTAGTCTCGTGTGCCAACCCTTTAGGGTCTGGTCAAGTTCACGCATACGCCAGGTCTTGCATATTTTTTAACCCCCCTCAGCGTGCATGCGGAGAAGGTTATAATAATCTTCTGTCTGTTTGTCTGTCTGTCGCGCTCCGATTTTGGAGATTACTGAAAATTAACAGTTGGTTTAGGTATGAACTTAGTCAGGACTAAGATTTGAGACCTTTCATTGTGCTACTTTTTTTGAGAAAACGGGAAGCTTTCAACTCCGCGTAGGTACCAGCTTTTATGGGCAACGTAGTCCCCTTACAAACAAATTGGCCTAAGTTGTCTTTAGTAGCAAAAAGAACACATGGCAAGCAAAATATTCCATCTTCCGCCTTGCTATATACAAACCCTGGATTTTCTTCCAAGTATTTCATTTGACAAGCCCTATTGCAACCATCAGGGTACCTACTAGGAAACTTAAAGCTACTATTAGGCTTAAAATGCTTAGAAAAAAGCAATTATTCATATTTACCAGGTAAATTCCTGATACTTTTCTGAGTCATGGATTGCAAAAGCAACCCGATATCATCACAGCTATTTATTAGCAATAATTCAGAATCAGTTAAGGGTGCTGGGACAACTCCCACGCAAATATTCACAATAATTGGATTTTGGTTGCTAGGGATTACTAACTTTTTTCATGGTGTTTGTAGAGCTCCAACTAAGGGTGGATCCTAAAGAGTACTGCTAATGGACTAACTAAATAAAAAGAACGGGCCTTGGGAGCTTGTTTCGTTCAAGTTACGAGATCCTCAGCCTCAAGTATATAATCCACAACTCCTCCGCGTGTGCCGTCGCTGACGAGCCCATTCTTCGTCTACTGCTACATTTGTTGATTGTCTTCAAAACCTTCGTTGTACTTTTCTCAATTCTGCTTTGTTTTGTCTAGTTGACTGTGCTCATTTGATCCTCGCGGCAGCGCGCCCGAATTTTTTTCTTTAAAAAAAAATCGCAACGAACATTTTGTAGCTAAGGTCATAGTCAGCCTGTGTACGAAATTTGGAGTCTTTTCTACTCGTAGTTTCTGAGAAGAAACACAAAATAGACTCCAGGACTAAAAATTAGTCCACGCGATCTTTTGGCAGAGACTTGATTGACTGCATTCAAACCACACCCACAACAGATTCAATTGATTCCGCGGGAAAGTGAGTTCCAGGTGCTCTCTAACTTTCGGGCGCCTACCTGTTAGCAAACCAGTTTTCTGGCCGCCTCTCCTTCTCGATGATAAGCCCTACTGAAACGAGTGTGAGGAGATTATTGTAGTCTTGTTAATAGTGTTTTTCTCGGCATGGTCAGGTAAGGGAAGCCTTTTATCAAGCTAGCTAGATGCATATTCAGTGTGTGTATGTACCTGTAATAGATTAGTGAACCATTTTTGCTGCTGGAAAACTCTACAGTTTCAGTTTGTGTACAGTTTTCTGTACTTAGCTATTCACTTCATTTGTTTATTCATCCTTACTTAGCTAGCTAGATCACAAAATATTCATCTAGCTATATTTAGCTGGCTATTTCAAAATAATTTTTATATAAAATAAGTATCATTATATTATATACATTCATAAAAATTATCTTTGGTCATCACAATACTGTAAAATAAAAATAAAATGAGTGATATATCAGGAGGAAGTTTTGCACAAGAATAATAATAAGTAATGGAGTCATTAGTGAGGTATTATTTACCTGTCAAGGCTTGGAGACAATCTGGGAGCCAGTGTCTGCTCTAGGGAGAAACAATACTGATAAAGTAAGCCAAGAAATACAATATCAAACAGCTGCGCTCTTTACAACTTATAGCGGGGGCGGGGCCTCGGTTAGTTTTATCAATTGGTGGGCGGGAAGCTTTGAATTACCGCTCTAGCTAAGTTAGCGGTTGTTTTTACTATTGCGAGCAAGGCGGATTTTTGTGGTTATTTGTAGTGCGTGGGGGTGCGTGCGCGTTGCTATGTCCCAGCACCCTTAAAGATGAAGATTCCAGTATTGTAAGGTGGGAAAATGAACATGCATTATCAGTCGTTGAAAGAGAAGTAAATAGGGACATGGATGTTGCACAATGCACTGGCTTGTTGGGGCAAGAGAGGCCTGTGAAGATGACAAAACAGCTAGTGACGGGCTAGGTTCTGTATTACAAACCAAAGACTCGGGAATAAGTGTTGTATGCTGAGATGATGATGGGGTAGAGAGTGAACTTTGAGAGGGAGAATGAACTGGTGGAGATATAAATCCAGAATACTGGACAACGATGCCTCTGGAGGAGCGGAAGCACTAGTGGGGGAAATACCATCAGGAGAAAGAGAAGTCTCTGGAGGTGCTGAACTACTCACTCTGGCCCTCCTAAACAGTTTAACACACTTCTAACAAGTTATTAGCTAAATGCCCATAATGATGTAAAATTCTGTATACATTTTTAATCTGGCCAAGCAATTAATAAAAAAAGTTTTAGCAGACAGCTCAGCTATCTAAGCTAATGTCAACATATTTAAGTAATTAATAAAACTGACTGTTTTCTACATCTAAGAAATTCTGTTTATCTGAGGTAATACCTTAAGAAGTAAATTTCCTACCTAGCTAGCTAAGGGAGAGCTAAACAATAATAGGGTGGCTCATCTTGAAAAAAGGGGGGCTCGTAGGACACTAGTCAAGCCCCCACCCCTGCTAAAGTGTACTTGACCAGACCCGATCTTTCTCCTAGTATCTGGTAAGGGGGGTAAGTCCCGAGATTGCAGTTTCGGCGTGGGCGTTTCATTGGGCGAAGGTTACTGCTCTGGTGAGTCTCTAGAGTTTGGGTTTATATTTAAAAAAAAAAAAAAGGAAAAATTAAAATAAAAAAAAATAATAATAATAATATTGTCATACTTTAGCCCTCTTGCTGAGTCAATCCCGGGCACGCTAGCCCTCTCACTATGTCCCTTGCACTGAGTCAACCTGGGCACGCTGGCCCCATCCACTCAAACTAACTCCTAGATATGTTAATCCTCAGTTAAAAGTCCCCACAATCTTCTCCCCCCCCAACCTACTTTAGTTAGTGATCACCCACATAGGAGTAATTGATCTTCCTTCATTTTACTTCAGGTCCACCAGCCATGGACTTGCCCACACTCAGCGCCCTCGAAGGGTTGCCTACGTTCACCCCATCAGTTGACTCCCACACAGGCCTCGAACTGCTGGCGGCAGCAGCATCGGTCCCCTTGGCCACAGGGGACGGACCCACGGTGCTCCAGCACAAAGGTGACATAGGCCTCAACAAGCCAGGCCCGTTCAACCCGGCAGCCACACTCGCACCCAAGGTGGCAAAGAAGATCCTAGATCTGGAATTTGTAGAAATGGCCGAGGTCACCATAGATGCGGCGCCGGAACCAACAGCAGGCCGGCCTTTTGTCCCAAGTCGCCCCCCTGTGACGAATATATCACAGTGGACGGAGAGATTTGCGGCAATGGCAGCACTCTTGTCCAAGAGGTATCTGGCCAAAGCACCGGAACTGTTTGCTTATCTGGCGACTGTCGTCCGCGCCGAGTGGAATTATGAGGCTGGTCGTTGGGCGGCCTACGATAGGCAATTCAGACGTGAAGCTCTGGCCAGAAAGAGCCTGGACTGGTCTATGCCCGACCCCAGGCTCTACAGTGAGGCCTTCACGGGCAGGGCAAAGGCCATCCCCAGGTGCTCGCTGTGCCTCATGGACGACCATCTGGTTCACAACTGCCCACGGAGCCCCAGCCAGTCGTGGGGCGGATGGTTTCCTGGTATGCCGCCATGGACATCACCCCCAGCAATGCCGCAGAGCAGCTCACGCCACTCTCGCCGTTCATTTGAGGTGTGCAGGCGGTTTAACGAGGGTCGCTGCAGAATGCCAGCATGCCGTTACGTGCACACTTGCTCTGGCTGCGGTGGGAAGCACCCAGTCATTCAGTGCAGCCGAGACCGCCGACAGGACCGATCTCCTCCTCGAGCTGCATCCTCCCAGGGCCGGCCTAATGCAGGGTGGCCCCGTCACTAACGCTCCGAATGGGGAAGGGCAACAAGACTGAAAAACTATGATTGTTATGATTCTGAATTCTTTGATATTTCCTGCTAATTTCGGTCATTGTATGGGGGCGGGTTGTGGTAAGGTAGCTTGGGGGTTAAGGGCAAGGATAGGACTCCACCCCAGGGTGTGACGGTCGTATGACCACCTTAAAGGGCATTATATCATAGGCATGCACTCTCTTTGTACATAGGCTGGGACATGCAATACCCCTACACAGCAGATCTGTTGTTGCTCCACCTCAGCACACCACACCACCGACTCACGATCCAAGAGTTGGAGTTGGTCTCGTCTCCTCTCTCTCCAGACATCTGGGAAGCGGCTCTGGTGAAACACCCGGACAGGGCATATGCTGCCTACATCTCCCAGGGCCTCCGGGAAGGCTTCAGGGTTGGCTTTAATTGGAGGGCCCCCCTCACGTCGGCCACTCGGAATATGCATACCACCGCACTCCACCCAGCTCAAATATCAGAGTATATAGGCAGTGAACTGTCCAATGGCCACATGCTGGGCCCATTCCCACAGGCGTGGAGGAGTTTCCTGCATGTGAACCGGTTGAGTCTCATCCCGAAAGGCCACAACACAGGAAAATTTCGCCTAATTACTGACTTATCCTACCTTCGAGGGGCTAGCGTGAACGATGGGATCGACCCAACTCTGACTCCATTGTCCTACACCTCAGTGGATAACGTTGTGCCGCTAGTGCAGAGGTTAGGCAAAGGGTCTCTCCTTGCCAAAATGGACATTGAGTCAGCGTATCGCCTGGTCCCCGTGCACCCGCAGGACCGTATCCTGCAGGCCATGGAGTGGAAAGGACAGATCTATGTCGACCCCATGCTCCCGTTCGGTCTCAGGTCAGCTCCCAAAATTTTCAACGCTGTAGCAGACGCACTCAACTGGTGCTTGGAGCAGGCCGGGATTCGTTTCATCTCCCACTACCTGGACGATTTTATTATCGTGGCACCTCCCCACTCGGTGGAATGCGAGCAGGCGGTGCACACGCTGGACACCGTCTGTGCAAGACTCGGTGTACCCATGGCACCCCACAAGCGAGACGGTCCCACAACATGCCTGATCTTTCTGGGCATCGAGATCGACACAGTAGCAGGGGAGCTGCGCCTTCCAGAGGGGAAGCTGCTAAGGCTGAAAGCGCTACTCCAGGAATGGGGGGTGAAGAAGGCATGCCGGCGCAGGCAATTAGAGTCGTTGATTGGACTGCTTACTCATGCCTGCAAGGTGGTACGCCCAGGGCGCTCCTTCCTCCGCAGACTGCTCGACCTGCTCCATGCCACAGGCGCGAGGCCTGATGGTGATTGCCACATTAGGCTGAACAGGACATGTCAGTCTGATATCGCCTGGTGGACGGAATTTGTGGAACAATGGAATGGCAAGAATTTCCTGTGCCCGCCCCATAACCTTCCCACCGTTGAATTGGTATCTGATGCCTCAGGGTCATGGGGCTGTGGGGCCTGGTATGGGAAGAGTTGGTTTCAAGTCCCGTGGGGCAGTTGGGCAGGCAATTATTCCATTGCTGCTAAGGAGCTGCTCCCGATTGTCCTTGCTTGTGCAACGTGGGGCCACATGTGGCACGCACGTCAGGTGAGATGCCTATGTGACAACCAGGTGGTAGTAGCAGCCCTTCAATCGAGGTCGAGCAGAGACCCAGGGGTCATGCACTTACTCAGATGCCTGGTGTTTGTGGAGGCCCAGCTAGGGTGTTACCTCCAGGGGCGGTACATAAGCACTGAGGCCAACCATCTAGCGGATGATCTGTCCCGTAACCGTGTGCTGTCTTTCTTGTCAAAGGTGCCAGCAGCCGATCGTCACGCCACACCAGTACCACATCAGCTGCCACAGCTTCTCCTCAACCAGCAGGCCGACTGGGTGTCGCAGCACTGGCGCCGACAGTTCAGCGATATTTTCAAGAGGGTCTAGCTGTCTCAACACGAAGGACGTACAATTCTGCAATGAAAATTTTTTACACCTTTTGCACACAGTACACAATTGGCACTCCATTTCCAGTTACCGAGATGCTGCTCTGTTCCTTCGCCGTCCACCTCGCTGAACAGGGTCTGGCACCACAGACCATCAAGGGATACCTGTCCGCAGTGAGGAACACTCAGCTGTCTCTGGGTCTTCCAGACCCAAGGGAGAAGTCGTCCTTGCCAGTGCTGAAAAGAGTTCAGGCGGGCATTCAACTTGTGAGGGCCACAAAGGGTCCACCGTCTCAACTCCGCCTGCCCATCACTGCAGCAGTCTTCGAGCAGATTGGGGCGCACATGCAGCAGTCGAACCTCCCCCAGAAGGACATGCTGTTGGCGGTGTGCTGCATGGCCTTCTTTGGGTTTTTTAGGCTAGGGGAGCTATTGCCAGTGTCACAAGCCTCGATTTCTCTATCAACGTCGCTCATGTGGGGAGACATCGCAGTAGATAGCCTGGAGAACCCAACGATGGTATGTGTCCACTTGAAGAGATCCAAGTGCGACCAATTTGGGAAGGGAGCCGACATCATTTTGGGGAAGACGGGCCTCTCATTGTGCCCAGTAACAGCCATCCTCAAGTACGTGGAGATTAGGGGTCAATCTCCAGGTCCATTTTTCCGCCACTCGGAGTCACAGCCAGTCACGAAGGCTTGGTTTGTGGAGCGGATCCGGGATGTACTGTCAGCGATTGGTCTCCCATCCCAACAGTATGCCGGTCATAGCTTTCGAATTGGTGCAGCCACAACAGCTGCTCTTTCCGGAGTGGAGGACTCGACCATCCAGACTCTTGGCCGTTGGCACAGTGCAGCATTCCTGCAATACATTAGATGCCCAGCGAGAGACTGGCTGGTCTCTCATCGGTGCTTGCTAGGAGCATGAACAGCAGCACAGCGAGGTCATAGCTGTCATCCATCCTTACGTGGACTGTGTGCTCGGGAGATATTGTATGCCTTATGTCTTATACGTACATAGATATTTATGGATTTATGTATAGCCATTGTCACTCCAACTTCCCAATCATCTCTACCCTTGGGGGTTCGGGCCGCACCCCGCGGCCCTCTGGGGGACTCTGGCGATGCAGAGCAATTGTTACTAATTGCCACTGACCCGCCAAGACTCTCACCCCCAAGGCAGAATGGGGGTGGGACCTGCGGTCATGCGGCTTCCCTCAAAGGACGCATTCGCACAACCGTAGGCCATGATGCTAGCTCAGACTGCCATTGTGTAGGTAGGAAAAGAACCACAGGTATCCTAGCCATCTGGCGAGTCGTAGTTAAATGTAGTTTAAGGTAGTTAAACGTAGTTAACGAAGACAGTAGCCTACACCATCACCGGGTAGCAGGCGGTAAAGGGTTGGGGCGGTGGTATCACCAGGAGAGGGTAGACGAGGAAGTAGTTGGAGAAAATGGGCAGGCATTGGGACGCATGCGCGGTAAGACCACCGTGGGGGTTAATTGGGATATAGCACATGTTACTTAGCACTCAGGCGCCAATCAGTTCACACAGAGCCAGTTGCCATACGAGTTGTAACAGCTCCCACCACCTCCCACTAACCAGCCACCAAGTTTAAGAAGTTAGGACTAACTGGGATCTCCATCCATCAGGATATGAATCTGAGCTGGGGGACTCTGGCGATGCAGAGCAATTGTTACCAATTGCCACTGACCCGCCAAGTCCCTCACCCCCAAGGCAGAATGGGGGTGGGACCAGCGGTCATGCGGCTGCCCTCAAAGGACGCATGCGCACAACCGTAGGCCATGATGCTAGCTCAGACTGCCATTGTGTAGGTAGGAAAAGAACCACAGGTATCCTAGCCATCTGGCGAGTCGTAGTTAACCTAAATGCATATCCGGACAGCCGCCCATGTGAAGCCTTGCACTAGCATTAAGTATAATTGGGATATATCTGATCTCTATTGATTATTGGTAACTACAGTTGTCCCACCTCATTCACCCCTTTGTCAGCAGTCACTAGGATTGTACTGTCAGCAGAATGTGGCCAAATAGGTTTTCCCATTCCCCCCCCCCCCCCCCCATAAGACGGATCCTCTTCCTCAGACAGGCAATTGAATTGCAGCATGGGTGTCCTGGCTCACAAGACAGGCGTGAACAAATGAGTGGTTAGATTTGCAGCATTTACTACTTATAAAGTTGTGGCATATCTTCTTTGATGATGACAGTGGAGTATATACAGTAAAACCTCCGAACAACAACCGTCTTGGGGACAGATCGTTTGACCTTTGTTGAGAGAGTTGCCTCTCTTCGGGGGTTCTTAGAGTATTATGCCAAGCAACAATGATAATCCATTATATAATAGAAATAGACCAATGAATAATTTATTGAGGTGAAAAATAGTCAAACAATGATCTCTGTGTTAGTGATTTTCTTGCAGATTTTGCTCGCCAAACCTGAACCTTCCAATGTCAGAGACAAGAGTGCTGTAGCAGTCTTCAAAGACGGATCAATTGTTGGACATGTCCCCATACATGGCTCCAATTCTGTACCAGTTTTTAAGAAGAGAAGTCAACAAGGCTTTTGTTGAAGTTAAGGGTAAAAAAGTGAACAGAGGTGGTGGCTATGGACTGGAAATACCCTGTGTTTATCTTTTATACGGTCCACCACGGTATATACAAAGATTGAAAGATACTCTTGAACCACTGATCGCTGCTGGAAATTTGTAACTAGCTATTAAGAACAATTATTATATATATGTGACAGGCTCTGCAAAATCCAGGAATTTACTTAAAGAATTGAAAATCCTGATACTTGCTGAAAATTACTCAATTTAAACCATACAACATAGTGTACAAAGGATTTTAACTATGGACATTCAAAATGTGAGTAAAAAATTAATGGTTTCTGGTGTGCCACTTACTAAGAAGAATAGGCTTTTCTAAAGTACGGTAAGAATCACTTGAACAATAGTGAGTAATTTACCAAGGGTTCTGCTATTTGTAACCTTTTGTGTAACCCTGAAAATTTCGCTATTGTTCACACGGGATTCCCACACTTCCCACGCTTTATGTATTGCTAATTTCTGTATACGCTGAGAATATAAAAGGTAAAAAAAAAAGACTTTTCTTTCAATGGCGCGCTTGATGTGGTACAAACTTTTTAAGATTTGAAATTCGGCAAAATGATAGAACAATAACTGTACTTAATAATAAGTGAAAATTCCATAATTCAGGAAATTTGACCATATTCAGTGTGCTTATTGTTTCTAGCTTTGGCACTTTTGCCAAAATTCCTGGTTTTTGTATAGCCTGTCACATGTAGCTATAATTTTACTTGACCGCTCTAGGATAATTATCCCTGGCCGTTGTTAAGAATTCGGGGGTGGCCGTTCATCGGAGGCTATTGAAACTATTGGAACTGTAACTGTAAACGTTTCGTTCCACTAAAAACTACCGCTGTGGAGAGGCTGACCGTTCTTCGGGAGCCCGTTGTTGAGAGAGTTCACTGTAGTGGCCGCAGTAATGGAGACCGTAGTACCTTTCTCCCAGGCTTTCCAGGACATGATGCCGCAATGTAATCGTCTGCAGGCAGTAAGCACACCGGGGTAGCCCTAGCCCTACCCGTGAATGATCCATTATACAGTCATGGGTTGGGAACCAATCAGTACAGGTCTTCTGATCCAGGGCCATCGAAAGTGGTGGTCATAAAACACCTACTGCTTGTCCTTGTGTTCACCCTGCACCCCCCTGACTGATTGACATAATGAACATTGCATTAACACTAATTTCTTTCTCATACTCAGTGCTTTAATTTGATACCAATATTGAGTATTATTTGGACAATATTGACAATTTGTCCTATTCAGTGGCATTATTGGTTGTTTTATGTCTAAAGGTCACCAAAGGTCAATTAAAAGGTGGTTTTACCCCTAAAAAGTAAATTTGTCATGTACTAAAGCAGTGTACAAAGTTTCATGCTTTTATCATAAAATGCACATTCCACCCGAGTCAAATAGATCAGGTTGTAGTAGCTGAGAAGTAGATATCCCAGCTCTGACACTATGTAAAAGTACAATCACTTAGTAATAATAAGTAACACTGTCCAATCATGGCATGCAAACATGATATAGTACTAACTATTTTAGGATATGATAGTAATAATAAGGCGACAAGATGGTAATCAACCACAGTCAACGGTTATATTCCCACAAGAGTAAGAGACAAGATGCAGGTGAGCCTCATTCAAACTAAAAGCTCTAGCTACAATGTACATAATTAGTTTGGAGACATCTCTTACATGTTGTCGACAGAATCGATTATTGTCAAATATAAAATTCAACAAATTGTATTAGGTAAACTCAATTGTACCAAATTGTAACTATTATAGTTACAATTTGGTACAATTGAGTTTTATAATAGCTAAAGCTAGCCAGAATGATAATGCTGGAAAGTTTATATTATATTGAAAAATGGAAGAAAGAAATAGACATTTTCATCCTTCTACAGTGGTTGTGCTAATATAGTTAGTTACGAATATATAAATTCTCTCTCTAGGGTCTTTCAAGATGTATCCATGGCAACTGACCCAGCCCCATTCTTTTCTGATGCCTCTCCGTCATCCTCTGCTTGCCGTCCTTCTTGTATGAGCATGTCTTGCAATTGGTGTACACACTGTACCAGGAGATGGAACTGCTTCTTCCTAAGATCCAGCTTGCCCTTCAAATCGTTCTTTGTGGCAACCAGCTTCTCTAGAGTCGTTTTATGTTTCTCTATGCTATTAAGAGAGTCCTGCCGTGTGGGATGTTTCTGGATGACCTGCCACAAATCACATCAATTATGCTATAAAGGTCTTAAAATAAAGTACTGATAGGTTTATGAACCTAAATTCTGTTCTAAAAATTATGTTGAAGGAGACAACAGCTATGCTCTGAACTCATCACAATAAATTAATATATTGTTTTGATGCCAGAGAATATGTGACCAGATTAGCAAAAAAGACCTTATCTCGCACGAATTTTTTTTAAATGTATTAATACTACACAATTGCTCAAGTTAGAGCAGCAAAACGAGCTGTAACACTTGGAAAAGCATTTTGCTATGGCCAAGCTTTAAACATTTTCTTCCATGCATGAATCGCTACCCAGAAAATAATTTTGTTGAATAAAACACGTTTAAAGTTTCATCTAACTCATGAGTAGTAATTCCGTAAATTCTCATTTACGCAGGGTGTGCCTAAATTTCAATAACCTTACCAGGAAGAGTGGCTAGCCAAGTTGTTAAACTTTTTTCCTGCTAAATTGGAGCTATGCAAAGAGAAGTCATCAGAATGAGTAAGCCTAAATAATCTATAAAATGTGTTCAGTCAATTATGATAGATTCACATTTGAGAACGAAAATACAGACAAGTATAGCAAAGCAGTTGGTTTTACCTAGCTAAAAAAGCTAGCTACTTTAAAGCTAGCTAGTTTGATTGGTTAGTGAAGCCAAATAGGTATATAACATAAAATATGTAGAATGCACAGTTATAGGTATAATGTTATAATAGCTACAATAAATGAATTAGTAACATGACAACAAGAGAGTTAGTATTGCTAATTACAATAAGAGAGTTATTACTCATAATTATAACAAGAAAGTTTTTGCTAACGTTACAATGAAATATAAGGTGCTCTTTTTTTATTTCTGGGCAGCTTGTATTGCGGCAAACTCCACAGTCTCTTTGATGGTTAGGATAGGGGAACAAAAGGTTCGGCAGCAGCTGCAACTATAGGAGTACTCAGTTCAGGAGTTGGAGGGTTTGCTCGACTGGATGGCTTGGGAATTGTGGGCCAAGGGCACGTAAAGTCCTGTTCGTCTGACAGACAGAACTCTCTTATTTTTTTTTCAATACCAGCTTCTTTCAGGGGATAGACCTTAGGTTTGACTGAGTTGTGGTCCGGACTCCAAGCACTCTTCAATAAGTAGTGTCAGAGTGTTCCATTACAATCATTTTGCCAAGGATATTTCTCATCCAAAGTGAAGTGATGTAACCTTTTAAAAGAAAGTCATCCAACCATAGTGCCATCTTCTTTGGTGACTAATTGTGCGTAGATGCATTCTGCTGAATTATTTACTATTGCAACCTGTCCAGTCAGATGTCCTAATTTCATATTTCGATACTTTTGTTTCAACAGCCCAAAGCACCAGTCAGGGGAAAATTTGGTGTGGCCTACGACCAAGAAAGAAAGAGTAATTTTTTGTGCCTACCAGTAGGTACTCTCCAGGCTAAATACCGCACCATTCAATTATTTTTATTTTTCCCAGTGCAGTTACCAGCATGGAGAAATGCTTCTGATTCCCCAAGACAATGATAAAAAATAAAATAAAATAAAATGGTGAAGCTGGCTGACTCAGGTAATCAACTTGGCAAGGTATGCCTTCGCAATGCACCCCAAAGATGCTACATTTTCTGGGTACCATAAAGTTACATTGGACCCAGTAGTAGGGAGATCAGACAGGTAGTGTACCTGGATAATGAAACAGATTGCATTGATACAAACAAGATTCTAGTTCGTATAGAATTGTGGGTTTTTCTGTAACTTATTTAAATTTTGTATAAGGTATAAAAATTATTCTTATGCTCTAAGTTACTAATTCACTGACAATTAGTACTACAAGTATTATGCTAAAATAATCTGATCAAAATTACTTAAACATACCATGTGTGCATAATCTAAAGAGTGATGCACTTTGATGTCTATTGAATTTTGTGGTATTTTAGCTGATAGGGGAGGAGGCAGAAAACTGCCATTGACAAGAAAATGGGTACGAATGGATTCACGACACTCCTTAGCTATTAATCTATAAAATGACCTCTCAACAGTGACTATTGTTAAGTGTTTCAGTGCTTCTTGAAGCACTTCAGACTTGTTTGCTTCAGGCAAGTTTGCAGTCCTTAGAACAGTTTGGCTATTCTGTTGGCACAGCCAACACAAATCTGCCACAGGTCTCATCAAGATAACAGATGGCAAAATAGTTCTCCACCAATGGCAAAAAGTTGTGTAAGCATCAGCATGCACATCGACACATCCAGATGTTGCTTGCGGGTAAAGCTTCCATATGCCCATTTAGGAAGTGCTGGATGGTAAGAGTCGCTACTACCATATCCTGGAAGTCGTCCGGTAGGAGAAGGCCATTTTCTTCAGTGTACTTCACCAAAACAGAAATTACACGTTGAACAGAAGAAAGATTGAGTGTGTTGTGTGGCAGTCATTTACCATGAGCCCTAGGAAGAATTCAATGCTCATGATAACTTTTGGCAATGTTGGCATGCACGAACAGAAATGTCTTAAGACAGACAGATTTTCCCCTATGATGGTAAGAGTATTGAATTCGAACTCTTGGAGTAGGGGAGTGCCTCCACTCACTAGAAGTGTTACCACTGATGTCACCAAAAGCCATCCACTGTCCAAGCAGATGCATATCCAATTCACCATGAGATAGCTGCTGACATTGCAATCTGGACTCCTGCAACTCACTGACTGAAAATTGCAGCGCACAATTATTTCCTTTGTATTTTAAGCACCCACATCCTCCATTAAAAAACAACAACATGGTTATCAGATTATTTTCTTCTATGTCTGTGGGCTGTAAAGTTATACCAGTGCCACAGAGTGTGACTAACCTGCACATAGCGGATGCCTCCAAATTGGATATATCTTTTACTTATTACTTTAAGCCTAGAAACTTTGCCCAAAGGTTAAGACAATTTAGTAGATTTAAATTAAAATGCCAGAAAATCAACACATCATCGTTTTCTGACTGCAACTAAATAAAATTTTTCTGCGATAAGGTCCCTTTTTGCAAATCTGGTCACAATGCCAACATCATGCAAGAATGTCAAAAAATAAAACATTGTTTCAAAAGTTCAGATATTTCATTACATTCACTTGTCCTAAACGTTTTAAGCAATCCATCAAAGATAAAAATAAAATGTCTCCCTTACCTTATATCACCTTTCCCCAAACCTTCCCACCCTCCCTCCTCCTCATCCAGACCCACCTCTTGCCTACCAATCCTTCCCTCCTCCCTACCCAGCCCCACCTCATTACAATCCAACCCCACCTCCTGCCTACTAGCCCCACCTCCTCACAACCCAACCCTACCTCCTGCCTACTAGCCCCACCTCCTCACAACCCAACCCTACCTCCTGCCTACTAGCCCTACCTCCTCACAATCCAGCCCCACCTCCTCCCTACTAGCCCCACCTCCTCACAACCCAACCCCACCTCCTGCCTACTAGCCCCACCTCCTCACAACCCAACCCTACCTCCTGCCTACTAGCTCCACCTCCTCACAATCCAGCCCCACCTCCTCCCTACACAGTCCCACTTCCTCCCTATCCAGTCCCACCTCCTCCCAACCTAGCCCCACCTCCTCCCTACCCAGCCCCACCTCCTAACCACCCCATGTCCCTCCCCTACCACATCCCAAAACACTTCACTCAACTGCCCTTATGCAGTAAAAGGCTTTCAACATTCACTAACCTTGGCCAATGCATCGTACTCTTGCCTGTGTTTCCTGATGATCCTTGCCTTCTGCAGTTCTTCCTTGTAAGCTGCTATCTGTTTCTTAGCCTTATCTATTTCACTTTCTATATTACTACACAAAAACAAATGATTCAGTTTTTATTAAAAACGAACACATAAGAGTATCTCTACATTTTCAATTTATGGTAATACTAAAGGGAGAAATACACAATAGGTTCTTAATTACTTGTCACTAAAATATTTACGGACTTTTAACCCGTTCACCAATATAGTACTCCCAATGGTAGTAGACAGTATTATCTACAATAGATCATGTGTATTGTGTTGATAAATACAGACAGGAGCTATGCTCTGAACTCATCACAATAAGTATATGGATTGTTTTGATACCAGACAATATCACTCGTCTGATTGGCTATATTTACAAATAGTTCACTCAAGAGGTAATCACATCAATTAATCCACAAGTTCATGATATTTTCCGGTATCCAATGAAATTTAAAACATTACATACATACATGCATATATACATACGTACATACACACACATACATACATACATGGGATACTTTCATATTTGCAGGAGACAAGAAATTAGCCAGAATTATCATGAATTTCACCAGTCTATGTCCTCAAAAGTAAAAAAAGAAGAAGGTGCATCGATAGGCTTTGACACTCCACTATATAGACCCCTTGCAGTGACGTAATTGTTAATGACATCATGAAATAGGCGGGAGAACTGCCGCCATATTGGTGGACAGCTAAGTTACACTATTACAGCGTCCAATCCATTATTTGTAATAATGGTTGGGAGTGGAGCGCCAACAAGCAAGAAAAGATTGCTGCTGGGTGGATATTTTGCATCCTTGCAAGATACTGATGGAAAAGAAAGATATTTAGAGAAGCTGAGTATGCTGGATGGCTTTGATCCATATGAAAGTGACAGGTCTCAGTGGCTAGATGATGTAGACTTGTGGCCCTCCATCACACACATCAACCTTGCAATGTATCTGCTGTACACTCCAAGCAGGTACACAGGTGAAGATCTCCTAAATTATAAGAGTTTGGACTGCTATGTCAATTTTGTATCTGGCTGGGTGAGAGAAGTGATGGTCAAAGTGTTTGATCAGAGGAGAGTTGTATTGGGAAAGGTAAGACGTTATATGCAGTATCATAAGCGTTGAATAAAAATAAGTGATATTTTACAGGTCAACCATTCCCAGCGAATCAGTGAGATGCCCTTGACTCCCTGGGTCATTGCAGAAGAGAGTGGAAAGATTGTTGCGGGACACTGTGATTGCATGGCTGGCCTAGGTGAGACTTGCTCTCATGTGGCATCACCGTTGTTTGCTATTGAGAGTGGAGTCCGTATTCGAGACTCCATGACTGTAACCCCAGAAGAAAGCATACTGGGTCATGCCCAATGGTGTTAAGGAAGTTCAGTATGCACCTGTGAAAGACATAAACGTCGTAGGCAAGAAGCGTAGTGCTAATAAACTTTCTTCATTGGACTTCAGACCATCTCCTTCATCAACTCCAGCACCATTTCTAGCAACTATTCGATCATCATCATCTCCTCCAGCATCTTCAATGACTGCCTCACCTGCTCTGTTTGTCCTGTAGCACAACCCCATCTGCCACAGCAAGATCTACAAGTGTGACACCATCAACTACACCTCGGACGTCAAAGTCACCAACACCATTTCGTGAGAAAACACCTAGCACACCTAGTCATGATGCGACAATGGCATTCCTTGGTATGCTAGCAGCGAGCAAGTCCAAACCAGCTATATTGTCATTGTGGTAGAGCCATACTCATCTCAGTATGTCCCAAAGTCACTGGATAGTAATTTCCCTGTGTGTTTGTCTCAGATTTTCAAATCCGAATATCTGAATTTGAACTACTCTGAACTCTTGGCTATTGCTAGTGACGATCAGTTCACTGTCACTGAGCAACAGGCTATGGAGGCGGAAAGTAAAACAAAACAACAGGTAAATTCTTGTTTATGGTTTCAGATGCGTGCTGGGAGAATTACAGCTTCTCGTTTTAAGAGTGCTTGTCGAACCAACCCAGCCCAACCTTCTATTAGCCTGATAATGGTCAGTGTGCCATCCAGAAATGTCAAAGTTTAAGACAGGTAGCAATGAACTGGGGATGTGAGCATGAGAAAATAGCCATTTCTGAGTATCTCAGTACCAGTCTGAAGAGACACCACAATTTCAAAGTCATGGAAAGTGGCTTTTCTATCTCTACAGATCACCCATTCATCGGTGCATCACCAGACAGTTTTACTGTGTGTACATACATGTTGTAATGAAGGGATTTGTGAAGTCAAGGTAATAATTGTGCATTTATTTTGTATTGGTCTAAAACATGTATGGTGTATTTTAGTGTTCTTACTGTCACAAGCACGACTTGATGTCAGAGGCTGTGGAAGATACTTCTTTTTGCTTGGAAAAGTGTGATAGTAGTAGCAATGAAGTGTATCGCTTGAAACGTGACCATTCATATTATTATCAAGTAAGTCATATGCTGTAATTAGACACCACAATGGAAAATGTAATGACTGGTGTTAGTACTTTATAGGTTCAGTGCCAATTGTTTTGCACCAGGAGGCAGGACTGTGATTTTGTGTTGTGGACTGAACGTGGCATCCACATCGAAAGAATTTTTCCAGATGAACCGTTTTAGCTTGAACAGGTCACCCGTGTAAAGGATTTTTTCACCATGTCTATCCTACTAGAATTGTTGGGAAAATTCTATTCCAGGACAGATGAACCCAAGGCCATGAGTATAACAGACCAAGATCCTTGTTGCAGTGTATCATTAGAAGATGTAACTGACGGCGAAGGTGACAGCAGCAGTGAACCCATAACAAGACTCTATTGTTACCATCGGGTGTGGAGGGATGCGACAACCTGTAAAAAATACAACTTTCTCATCGTTATCTTTAAAACTTTCCTCATTATACACCAAATTGTCTACTTCCTTCTTCAACCTTGCTACTTCCTTCTTTAAAAATTCTCTCACTCTTCACTCTCCCTAACCATCTCTTCATGTGCTTTCTCTGCTTCTGTTGATATGGATTTATTGTTACCGTCCAGTGAAACTATATTCTCCTCCAAGTATCACCTTCATTATCATCAACTACCTCACTTCTATTAACTATAACATCTGCTCCATCATCAACTCGAGATCTCTTCCTACTATTTCTCTTAGAAATCCTCTTGTACCTTTCCATGCTAATGCTGGTGGAATGGAAACTATTGTAACCCAAGTTCAATGAAGGAGCCCAGTCAGGGCTGACCACATCATAGAGCTTAGCAGGTCCACCAACAAAATGATCTGAACACACACGAATGTCTGGATGCTGCTTCGGTATAATGTCTTCTCTTCTTATCCTAGCCAGCCATTCATCCCTCCTTCTCTTACTTAGCTCGAATGTTTTATCTCCTTGATGGGTGACAACCTTGGGCAGCCTAAAGTAGGACTTGCTCTTGTCTCTTGTACTTCTATTTCCACACGCAGCCATAGCACAAAGCACCATCCTGGAAATCCCCTGTCCACCAACATCGCTACCGCGTGGGCGAGAATCTACCATTACATCATCGACCACACCCACTGAAAGGGGTCTATAGTCAGCTTTGCACACTATCCAGCAGGTGACCACACCTTCCAAGTGACCACACCCTCCACGTGACCCCACCCTCTAGGTGACCTAGCCCTCCAAGTGACCCCACTTTCCAGGTGACCCCACCCTCCAGATGACCCCACCCCCAGATGACCCCACCCTCCAGATGACCCACCAGTAAACTTCTTCATATCTCTCCATTTCTTTCTTATTCATTTCCATAATCAAGTTAGTCTTGCTGAAGGAATATTCACACTGACCTAAGCACACACACACACACACACACACACACAAAACTAAAAACAACAACAACAACAACAACAAAACAATTATATCAATATGTAGTTTGCGTCACAAGAAAAGGTAACGATTTTAAATTTAATTGGATTTATTTGTATTTCTTCCAATTCCCCATTTTAAAATTTACAACAGGTTTAATACACTATCTGGTCTAAGGTGTCATCTATTATAATCATAACCCCACACCCCCAACCCGCCACTAAGTCAGTATGGACTAGGTTGGAGGGAGGGGTAATAAGAGGAGGAAAAAAGGAAGATACCTGTACTATAACTTCAGTAATTATTGAAATACAAAACCCACAAACAAGTTGTATTATTTGTCAAAAAGAAATCCTGTCCAAACTAAGTGAATATCACATTTTAATACTGGCTTTTCTTTATTCAAAGTCAGCCATTCTATACAACACCTTGAAACAAACCCATTCTATACAAAACAAACCCATTCTATACAACACCTTGAAACAAACAGCTCCATAAGATGCTACTATACTCTCACCTCACCGTTACCAAGACCTAACGATTACGTATAAAGAGGAATAGGAGAGGTGCCTTGTCAGCAAAAAGTGAACACCATGCTACTCATTGCTGAAAAGAAAGAAAGCTAGGGTTGGGGCGATATCGGGCAATACGTATTACCATACTGTATTGTCATAATGTTGCACTGTGAATAACTATCTACATAACAATACGCTTGTCCGTCAGTAACAACGACGACAGAGCATGTATTCATGAATAATTCATTAGCTGGGTCAGTTGGTAAAGCATCGTTGTTATCTGAATCACACACAGTAGAATGCAATTAAGGAAAGGAAGAGATTAAAGAAGATGGCAACTATTGTAGCTATAAGCAGGTGAAAATCGGTGAGGAAAGGATGGAGAAAATTTCAAAAACGCAAAGGAAAAGTTTTACAAAGCCTAATCATGGATAGAAGGACAGAGAGACTGAGAATCAGGAGATATAAATAAAGGTGGAGATAGAGATCATAACTCAAGAATAAAGAACTGAAGAGAGGAAAGAGGGAAATGGGCTCAGGAAGAAAGAGAGCAGAAGAGGGAAACTAAAGTATCTAAACCAAGTGAAAGGATAACAACAGATAAAACTATCTTATGCTATACACTGTATTCCTAATTTCTAACTAATGAAAGTTAGCACATCAAGTTTGCCGCTGTGAGGCGAAGCACATACATGATAGTGTTTGTAATTACTATTCCTATTGCATAATACAATTTACTTCTTACTCTCTATTTATCCATACCTAAACTTTACTACTTTGTGTATAAAAAAATATTCACTGATTTTTTTTTCTTCCTAAAGTGAAACTAACTTGACGTAATCATCTTTTACTCTAACATGAACTTGGCAAATTAGAAAAATTGAATTGGATTGTTCAGCTGAATGAAAGGCAGGTTTCTCCAATGAGTGAACAGATAAGCTTAACCACTGCACTTATTGGGTAGCTGTTGCCTGGTGGCCCTAAACATCTGACAAAATACAGCTGCAATTTTGCACTTCACACATGCACAACTTACCATAGTATCATTCCTAGTATTCAATATGAATAAAAAATACCATAGGTACCACAACCAAATAAGTGACCATGCCCTTCTCTAATCAAAGGGGGTTTGGGGGAGGAAGGGGGAATGTGATCAAGTAGAGTGCTTTTCTCTACACACTCAAGACTGAAACCTAACCTAAAACATTGCATTATTTGTACAGGAAAATAGCCCATCCTCCTTTCCATCCATCCCTCACATCCTTACTGAGAGTGAACAACATCTTGTGGTAGGTAGCCTCCATCTCTTCTTCTGACTGAGCTGTATTTACCCATCGTACGAATGTCTTCACCAAAGACATGATCCTCTTATCTTCACTTCCACCATCTCCCTCCACCGTCAGCCTCTTCCTGATTACCTCTTCCTCACTGGCCATTTTGTTTAATTTAATTCTGCAAGTCACAAAGAAAAATACGATGTTGTTAGTAAGGTTACACGTCCAGCTAAGAATAACAAACACACCAAAAAAAATTAAGAACTTTTAGTATTGGCAAGGTTTCAAGCTGGTTGCTGAAGAGGCTAGATATTCAGTTGACTTAATAATACACTCTTTGCTGCACTCTGCTCTGTTCAGTACAACATAATAAAGTACCAGAGGATCAAATAACCAGACATTCTGAAGAAATAACATGATAGAGTAGTATGCTGGACTCCTACAACTTACCAAGACTAACTGCCTCTCCGTTCTCATATACCCACGGCCAAAATGAAAAGACGAGACATTAGAAAATTAGTGTTTTTGGGATTGGCGATGCGTACCGAATTATGTCAAGTGGAGGCGTGGTACTATATAATAGTGTGCGTACCACGTGAGCAATTGGCGGCTTGTTTGCGGCTAAGGTCCAGAGAAGTTTAGTTGTGTTCTGCAAAAGCGTACTCCACTAGCTTCAACATGACTGGAAGAGCTGGAAAAGTCAGGAAGAAGCGCATGACGCGCTCGGAAAAGGCTGGGGTAGTCTTTCCCGTTAGCAGGTGAGCTTGTAAGCTTTGTGTTAGGCTTTTCAATAGTGTCACATTGAGATCGGCCATTTTAGTAGTACTATGACGGGGTAAAAATATTTAAAACTTTAAAGATTTGATACTGATTAGTACCTGAGAAAAATAGCCTTACCTTGAGAAGCTGTTAGATTGGAATTAGGAAGTTAGATTCCTCTGCTGTGGTCCCATAGCCACTCCCCTTTTTCTAAGTTCAGGAATCACATGAAGATATTGCCCAAGGAATTTTGTTAGTTTGGTAATGTCTAGAAGTAAGGATGGTGTTGGTTCAGATTAGTATAAAGAAATTATAGCGCAATCGAATGTAATAGCAAGGTTCTAATAACTTTTTCCTCTCTTTAGAATTAGCTGGCTTTAAACACACTCATTCTCCCCTGCCTTTCCCTCCCAGACTTTCTAACATATTTCCTTTTAAGTTAGTAGAACGTGATGTTAGTTATGTCGGATAGGATCAGTCTCCACACCCACACAGTATCTTTCACTTGCCACTCCCCTCTCACCTGATTATTCAACTTGGACATATTACTCTTGCATTGCATTGCATTGAATCAACTCTTGAACCGTATCTCGTACGTAAGTGTGATTTAGACAGCAGAATGGGTGAGGAGGGTTGGGGGGGGGGGGGGGTAGTGAGAGACTGATCCTATCCGACATAACCAACATCACGTTTATTGCATGCTATCATCAGAGATAAGTCAGTCATCTGCTGCACATGTGACTGACTGTCACTTGTAGTTTGTTATTGTTAAGATAGATGTATTTATCTATTGGCTAGCGGCGTTCTTATATTAACATTCAGTTTCCACACACGGTTTTTTACTTTGTGAAAAAGAAGTTTATTAATCCCAAGACTTCAGTTCATAGCTACCTGTCGAAGTCCCATGGCTTGTAGTAGTACATGATATGGACCATTCATGGAGTAACTCTAGAGTTTTAGTCTTTTTTACACTTTTTAGTGGTACAGAGGATACAAAGAAGTGATGATTGAGAATTAAATGTAATAATAGTGCTTTTGCTTTAATTTTTTTCCTGAAAAACACAAGCATGTCAAGACCACTGGCACAATGAAATCAATCATTATCACTTTGGCCAGCTAAATAGCTGACCTGTTAATGTGTTGGTCGCATATCAAGCACTCTTGGGCGGCAAATGTCTGATGGCCGGCCGTAATAATCCACACTGGAACTGTCCAATCTAAAATTTGTTTTTTACGCTTTCTAGAGCCACGATGCTAGTCGGTTGACTCTGTTTGGTCAATGCGCTATCCTTAGGCCTTCAGCCCTTTGTTGTGTAAATCCCATACCACCCTCCCTCCATGTCGTGGTGTAATTTATACATACACTCTTCCAATGATTCGTTCTTTCTCTACAGTAATAATAATGGTTAATATTAATTATAATAATAATATCAGTTAATTGAATTATTGTCCGTTAAAACAAAAATACCATTAATAGTGTAGCTTGAAGGTTATTTTTATAATTGTGTGTGTGTGTAGAGTGTACCGATACATGAAACAGGCCATCTTGAAGCGTCGAGTGGCGGTTGGAGGTCCCATTTACTTGAGTGCAGTCCTGGAGTATCTGTGTGCGGAAGTGCTGGAGCTGGCGGGCAATGCTGCAAGGGATAACAAAAGAAAGGTAAGGGGTCATCATTATGTCTGGTAAAGGGTCATTGGAAAGGTAAACATTGGGGTGGGAGTGAGTAGTTTCTTGACACTTCTAGGGGGAGGGGAGGGTGGTAGGATTGTAGTCAGACTATTTCATTTCAAAATTCCTCGGGGGATATTTGTTTTGTTTTCACATCCGAGTTAACACCTCGTTTCACACTCTAGTTGCTGTTATTCTTGTCTATGTGTTGTGTACAGCTCATTACTCCAAGACATATCCTCCTGGCAGTTGCCAACGACGACGAACTGCATAAGGTCAGCCTTTTGTGAATGTTTATATTTGATTTTGTTTATTTATTTCAAATTTTAGTGTCCTGTGTTCTTATTTTTGGGATTTTTTGTGTGTTTGTGTTTGTTTGTTGTTTATTTGTTTTTGTTTTCCTTTGTTTCTATTCTCCTTATCTTTGTACGATGCTATGCTTAAAGTACAGTGTCTTTTACTTTAGTAAAATGTGTCCCTCTGACTTAAATACAGTTTCAATATCATCCCAACACTATCTCTGAATGAATATTATCATGTACGTGCGACAATTAAACATTTATCTTATTCTGTGCCTGAACAGTCTTGAGATATTTTTATTTTTTAGGGGTTTTATTGTTGTTGTTGTTTTCCCTCTCTTTTTTTTTTTTTTTTTTTTTTTTTTTTCATTGTTTAATATATTTTTCTTGAGCAGCTCTTACAAAATGTGACCATCAGTCAGGGAGGAGTGTTGCCCAACATTCACGAGGTGCTGCTGTCCAGGAAGAGCCACCCGTCCAGGCCCAAGCCACGCCCCAAACCTGTGGCGGATCCGCCACGTGCAGCTCCGAGTGCCAAGCCATCCAAACCTGGTAAGGTGTCATCATCTGTGCGTGGTTAAACTGTATAGTACTTGAGCTGAAGTTGTCACTTCACCAATCTTTGTGTGGTGTTTAACAGCCAAGAAGGCAGCGGCAGCACCAAAGAGTCCGGGCAAGGCTCCCAAGAGTCCAAGTAAACCTACATCATCAAAGGGAAAGAAGGCACCCAAGGTAGGTGGGACAAAATGGTGTTTGGGAACTGTCTTTGCTGGGCATGTTATTTCTGAGTATTGTTAGTTCATCGTGCTTTTAGTGAATTTTAGTGCTAACAAAAAAAAAGTTTAGTGCTACAATTCTAAATAGTTTTCTTTTGCACAAATGACAATTGAGTTGGCCTTACTGCTTTTTATTATACACAATAATTTTATTATGTAGTATCGTTTATATCAACTTTTTTTTGTCTTTTCCACATGCACACGATAGGCATTTAAATTATTGGATGTCTCTTCTTCTTTTTTAACAAAGAGGAGCTTATGTAATTTCACAAGTGTATTAGAGTGATAACAAGCTATCATCCATCAGTACAACATTTTATTTTCGATATCAAGCAATTTTTTCTTGGTATATAGTAACACAGTGAAGAGAGAGCTTGGTAAGAACTGCACGTGGTCTATACACCCAATGAGTTGCGTTTAATTCCTAACTCAGGAGTTTCTCTCTCAGTTACCTTGGAGCCCAAGTGTAGTGTTTAACACCACACTGTTGAAGTCGAGATGTATCCGCCTCTTACAGTGTGCCATTATGAAAAACTATGTACATGCCTTAATATGAAACATCTTGAGCTGCTCTCTAAATTTGTATAGTCCACCATAATGTGTTGGGTTCAGAGTTTAAATTGTGTGGTATGCCTCCCTCCCTGGCTAGTTACAGCCTGACATTCTTTATAAAAAATTGTCAAGTTCAACGGACCACACTCCCATTAATACGATACATGTCAATGCTATTGTGTTTTAAGTAATATAATATATAATATACATATGTGTCATGGTTATAATTAGTACACCCCTGATCATGATTGACCCTTTCTCATTAATTTAATGAAGCCTTTTTATTTAAAGAAAATATTTTTTAAGTGAGCTAGATGTACCCTGGCCTGCTTCGCATTGGTGTAGTAGTTATTAATGCTTCCTGCTATATGTTAACATGGTGTGTACTTGCCAGCAAGGCACTAGTTGTGTGGCTAATTTGTTAATTAAGTTGGTTATCGACACTCACGCTGCGTACGTAACGTAATGTATCTTGGAGGCATACTACCAGTGTGCAATGTATGAAGTTAGTTTATAGCAGCAAGCAGCCCTAACCACAAGATACGACACTGCAATTGATACGGACCGATGTGAAAGTCGGATCCCATTTTGCCCCCACTCACTCCACCCATCGAAAAAATAATTTGCCTTTTCCTTCACCGCACTTTTAAAAAAAATAATAATAATTTTTTTCAATCATGAAGAAATTTGCCCTCAAATTTTCATCAATTGACAAACTCCCTTATAAATGTTGATAAGACTGCGCTAAAGTTTTATTAACAATTTATAATAATATTAATATTGTATGGGGCATAAAAACTGAGAAAGGATTTAAGTGATGCTATTGGTTGTTGTTGTTGTTGTTGTTGTTTTATGTGTATAGAGGAAAGGAGATGCTTCTGGTATTGCAGTGCTATCAGAGAAGACTTTATTCCTGGGACAAAAGGTTAGTACGAGATGTTATCTAGGGTTAGTATGAGATGTTATCTAGGGTTAGTACGAGATGTTATCTAGGGTTAGTGCAGGCTGTTATCTAAGGTTAGTATGAAATGTTATCTAGGGTAGTGCAGGCTGTTATCTAGGGTTAGTATGAGATGTTATCTAGGGTTAGTATGAGATGTTATCTAGGGTTAGTCTTAGTATGAGATGTTATCTAGGGTTAGTGCAGGCTGTTATCTAGGGTTAGTATGAGATGTTATCTAGGGTTAGTGCAGGCTGTTATCTAGAATAGTGTATCAGTGAAATGAGTGGTAGTCAGTAAACTGGGTAATGGTCATCATTGAAGTTGGTAAGGTGTTAAAAAGTTATATGCTTAAAGCTTATGGCACTGTAAGACAACCCTTTAGATCTGGGTGGTTAGTAGAGTGAGAGGTAATCTTGTCAGAGGTATGTGGAGTGGAGTTGGTTGTAGTGGCCAGAGAAATTGGCAGTGGTGGTCAGGAAAGTCACTTTGATGTAAACGGAAAAGTCATCATAATGACCCATACTGGGTTAGTTTTGTTTGGGTTACTTTTTGTTGTTGTAGATTTTGTTGTTGTTGTTTGTTTGTTTGTTTGTTTTAATGAACAGTCAGTGTTCGGAGTCACTCACCATTGTACTATAAGCATGTCTTCACCATATGTAAGTAGCCAAGGCTGTGCAGTGTTAGTCCTGTGCGAAGCCTCAGTATGTACAGACACACACAATGCCTTTATGGCTGCCCCATAAGCATGTTTGAATTCTGTGAATTGGATTAGTTACAAGTGATGGTTGTTACTTGCCATGGACGGTCCTCTAGGCTCTGGTAATTTTAGTCCTCTTGCCCTAGCTTCATGCTCAGTCTGTCTTACAAACAGCTTTGGCTGGTGAGAGATAAGAATGTCCCTCGACCCACAGCCTTGGATGATAGTCTATTGTAAAACTGTGATCTCTTATGTTTTCTTGCCCAGTGTTACTGCATTCATTGGTTTTTGGGTTTAATGGTAGTAACGCTCGCTAATCCGAAACTTTGTCAATCCGAATAGTTTGAACATGACATTCTTAGGCTTATTATTAAATAATTGCTGACTGAGTGAGCGTAGCTATGTATATGTTTTCTTAGACCCCCCCTCGCTAATCCACATCGCCATTAATCCAAACAGTTTGGGCATACCAGTGCTATTCTGTAACTTAATAAAAATCTCACGGCCATGGACGTAGCATTGTATATGCTATTCTTAAATTTCACCTGGTGAAAACCATACAACGGGTAGAGGAAAGGTTGATCAGCTAGAAATGGCTATGAACAAATTACAATGCAAGAAATATATGAATATTCATTGAAATTTAATATGTTCGTGATTGTTCCAATGTGAATATTTCACTGGTCCTAACACCCTCTTGGTCCCATACTGTTCAGATTATTGAGGGTTTACTGTGGTAGGTTGTTAACCTTGTGTGTGTGTGTGTGTGTGTGTGTAGTTGACTGTGATACAAGGTGACATCAGTGAACTGACAGTAGATGCAGTCATCCATCCTACCAACGCTTCCTTCAATCTTGGAGGACAGTGTGGTGAGTGTTATTATTTAAGATACCCCTGACCATTAAGACACCTCCCATGAACATCCACCATCGGTGTACATGCATATGGCATAGTGTGTATTACTTTTATTTTTCATTTAATTTCGAATGGTTTTATTGACCAACGTTAATCTATTTTAGCCTCCACTCGTAATAGGGTGTGCATTAAATGGGTTGTTGGATATATGACTGTTTTTAGGAACATCTTTAAGAGATGCAGGAGGAGACAGCTTCATGGCAGCAGTCAAGGAATTGTCAGATAAACAGAATTTGGCAGTGGGAGAAGGTAAAGGAATGTCTTAGTGTTCAACTCACGGGAATCGGGACTACTTTCAAGGCAGCACTAAAAATAAGATGAATATATTATGTTCTGAAAGTTTTGATTTTTGATATTGTGTAGATGATAAAAACTAATTTCTACTTTATATTAATATTTTTGTGAGGTCAAATGAATGGGTTTACTAAAACTATCTTCAATATATTATGACTGTGTGTGTTTATGTGTCAGCTGCCATCAGTAGTTCTGGTGACACCTTACCATGCAAGCATGTGATTCACGTGCACAGTCCCCAGTGGTCGGACAAGGAGGCGGTGCCCAACTTGGAGAAGACAGTGAAGAACTGTCTCACTCTGGCGGAGAACAAGAACCTCTCTACAGTAGCCTTCCCGTCCATTGCCAGTGGAGCGTAAGTATAAGGGAGATATGTGGAAGGAGGGTTTGTTATTGTAGTTGTTTTTTGTTGTCGGTTGTTTTTGTTGTTGTCGGTTGTTTTTGTTGTTGTGGGTTGCTTTTGTTGTTGTCGGTTTGTTTTTTGTTGTTGTTTTTATCAATGGACATATTATTGCTTATTTATATATACATATAACAAGTTCATTATGTGTTGCTGGTTGTCATTCAATTAAATGGCAATAAGAAATTCAGTTCATTTTGACTTGTACACTCAATCCCCTCTTAACCGTATGCTTTACTACAAGTCACAAGTTAGCCATTAAAACATACTTACATGTTCTCAATTAAGACTATAGAGCTTGGAAGAGAACTTACTGTAAACTAGTCCTTAATTTATTAGTTCTTACCATGTGCCTTCGCTAGGTTGATGATCCTTCTCATGGTGCTCATGGTTACTTTACTCCAACTTGCAGAGAATCATGGAGGGTGTTGAGTGTTTTCTATATTAGCACAGTTAAAATATGTACCTTTTCCTGTTGCCTATCACAACTTTAACTTTATTATTTTTCCTTTCCACATTATATAACAAAAAGAGTATCTTGCCCGCCTATGTAGGGTTCTTCTCTCTAATCTCCTTGTTCTTATTGTTTGTTTTTCGATCTTGTTTGTTGTTGTTTATTGTTTGTTCTATTAATTTGTTACTTCTGATTCCAGAAACAATTTCCCCAAGCAAACGGCTGCCCAGACCATCCTGAGGAGCATCAAGGATTACTTCACAGCCTCAGTCAGCTCTCAGCTGACTCAGATCTACTTCGTGCTCTATGACATGGAGTCCATTGGCATTTACACAGCCGAGATGGCCAGGATTGATGACTGAACTTTGAACTCTGCCACGATGCATAAAGAGATAGTTTTAGACAAGATAGTTTGTAATTTATTTCTGCATTTTAGTAATTGCATTTCCTTTCGTTTTTGTTTCCATTTTCCATTCCTTACTTTTCATTATATACACAGTATTTTTTTTGAGAAAAATTGAGAGGATTTGTTAGACATAAGAGGGCTGACCCAATTAATAGCATGTGGGAGTGGCACAGGAGTATTTCTTTCGAAATTTTTACCTACAACTACATAGCCTAGCGTTATTAGCGCGCATGCGCTAAGGAGGTTAGCGTATTGTCTGTCGCGCTCTGATTTTGGCGATGTAGTCCGAGCTAACCCTCTCGCGTTTGCGCGATGAGGGTTAATGAAACCTCTTACGATAGTCAACTATATTCAATGACAGCCATCTAGTTTTTTAGTTTTCCTGAAGTTGTTTAAAGTTACCACTTAGGCAAACCAAACTGAATTTGCTCTGGGACCACTTGAGAATGCAAATTTGCAAAAATAACCTTCATAGCATTTAGAAGACTAAATGAAAGCAACAATTCAAATAATAATTAAGGCGAATTTGTTCTTTCAAGATTTAAAACAAAAGGCTCGAATGATTCACCACTGGCACTCAGCCCAAAATATTGGTCTAGAGTGGTTGATCAAACTTACTGTATACGTGTAACAGTATTAGTCCTCTCTTGTAAAGACAGCGTTTCTGTGTACCATTTTCATTGGTCGAGCTATTTTGATACCTCATTAAAAGTTTCAGTCATTCTCAGCTGAAATAATTATAATAATACGAATTTTTTCTCTTTTTAACGGCCAATACTTTAGTTACAACTTTCAACTTTTTGCCAGGTCCTCATCAGGGGTCAACTGAGGTCTAACTCTCCGTGGTGATATAATAACACAAAATAAACAGCAAGATTTCTCTAACAGATTGCTTGTTCTTTTGGAAGGAGATTTATATTGTAATAGCTAGGTAGTGTTTAATAGCGCTGAGGGTTCGCACCTTTGGTGCTTCGTTATAGCTGAAGAAGGTTCATAGACCAAAGCGTTCTTTAACAATTAAACTATGCTATGTTAAATGTTATATGTCCAGATATTTGGCTGTTAGATGAGTAGAATTCATTACTAATGTTATTTTTCAGTCTCATGGTGGTCTAAGAGGACGAGGCTAAAGTTTCAAAACAAAATAGCTGCCAAAAAAATACGGTCAACTCCAATTTAACACAAACAATTATATGGACAGTATCATTATTATTCCAAGAACATTTGACACAATGTATTTGTGTTTAAAAAGTTGTATAAAACTTTGCATACAGTGCGTCCAGCTTAAAGAGTAGAAAGTTCTGTTTTTTGTTAATTGTTCTTTAAATGTATACATGTGCAGTCAGATTGATGTCAGGAAGCTGAAACTTCACACACACACAAATTAATATATATTGAAATTGATTATGTTTAAAAAAATTGTGGTTTGTGGTCACAACTGTGGTAATAGATAGAAGAAGTGACCCTATAAATGGAGGATATTTTTGATGTTTTTAAGCCAGAAAAAGAGTAAATTGAATTCGAGTGTCTAAAGATTTTGCAGACTGAATCTATGGCTCATTAATTTGATTTGTACCAAATTTTTATATTTTAATACTATTTTACTTATTTTTAATTTCATTTTTTATAAAAAACTGAACTCCCCAAATGCTTTAAGCTGGTAATTTTGCAATTTTGAAGTAAGTGTCTTGGGAATTTAATATAAAATACCTAAATAGTTGTATTTTAATCCATATGAATTTGAAACCCCTATCTTGAAAATTAAGGGAAATAAAAATGCTTTTGTGAGAGTGTTAGTATTTTCGGTGTAAGTTGTGACGTTTGCGGAAGCTCTTACCTCAACGACAACGTATTAGTGACGTCAGAGTGTTGGGCTTGCGCATTTGTGAACTAAACCAGGGGATGTTGCCACGCAAACAATCAATTAACTTTGGCGCCAAAAACCGCGAAGCAGGTGGACACAAACGGTCTCTGAGCTATAACTTGTATATAGTGTACTAGTCTGAGACAGTCATTTAGAATAACATCCTTTCTATTATACTTGCAGGGGAAGCCATTGGAGCAGCTTAAAACTCTGTCTCAACCATGACCAACTCCACCCTGACTGGTACCAGCTCCGACAATTCCACCAACCTTGTATTGAGACTCCGCTGCGTATAGACTCCATCATCATCACTTCAGTTCTTTCCATCGGGATTGCTACCGCTATACTCTTCAGCCCTATCGCCTACAAGTCTAAATCTTGTGCTGAACTACCCCTCCCACTAATGAGCAACCAACTCGAAGCAACATCCATCACTTTTGCTCGAGGGACTAACTATTTCCAAAGTTTCAACGGCCATATCGCGGCTCATTTGTATTTCTTATTATTGTTTACAAATGGGCTCTTTTTAGAGCTGTCACAAGTTAATTGATTATCTTACCACATAAATTGCGCGTTTGCGGAGCTCAACGTTATGGGGCGGGGTGAAATTGCGATTCAGTTGTCAACTTGAAAATAAAAATTGATATTTCGTGGAACTGGATCACTGAATTGAATCCAAATTTTGCGCACAAGTAAAATACCCCCCTTAGAATAAAGTTCCAGAGAGTTTTTTTTAGAATAACGCACGAGTAAAACGGCATGAAATTTTACTGTTAACAAAAAAAAAATACATAGATATTAGAAATATGGCTCTGTAATGTTGCGAAGAAGCCCTCAGGCTACCTCTGGAAAAAAATGAGGGCAGTAGCTCTTTCGGCCGCTTCGAAATAACTCTGAATAGTAGCCAGTGTGCAGAGCTGTATCTCCGTCCCAGGCGGGTCTTCATTCTTCAAATTTGGCTTGCTGGAGTCCTCTATTGGTGCTCATTCCACCTGTAACAACAAAGTAAGCCCACAGTACACAGAAAAAGAAATATAAAGACATAGCAAAAACAGTTAATTTGCGAAGGGAAGTTCCCGAATAGGAGCTGCCGTGTGAGGGCGCGGCTCCAGTTTAACTACGAGTTGTGACGTAGGACGGACGAATTTGTGACGTCAAAAAAAATGGCGCTTAATGTATGGAATGTCTATGGAGATAGCGTAGTTCTTATACTTATGCTGTTTTATATGACTTAGTTTCGAGTGGATTGGGATCTAACAACACAAAAAAGGTATGGCTAAGCTTATTGTGATTGCAACTAGTCTAAGTTTTGAGATCTGTACTTTCTACTCTTTAAGCTGGACGAACTGTACTCTACCAAATACAAGAAAAAACAAGAACACTGATGACGGCATATAGCTAATACTCCTTTTATATTTCCTACATCTTATTAATATTATAGTGATATGTAGTAATCAAATGCAATGGTATTTGTTAATATACATACATTGTAGTAGTAGTGGTGGCTCATATAAAACACCGCATAACTTCCTCCTTCTAGTAAGAAAAAGCATAAAAGTTTATAATATAACTTTTTAGGATTAATTCATGTGACATTTCAACCCATGAGCTTTCATACTATGATATGGAAATAAAAGGAACCATTTTATACAAGAAATTGCGCTGAGCCAATGATAGAATATCCTTAAGTTTCAG
>WLWD01001784.1_pt1 | contig 58005 bp, 23 predicted proteins | sample 6712731 | NCBI WGS metagenome assembly WLWD01 (sample SAMN12718690, study PRJNA576275) | sponge metagenome | isolation source: marine sponge | host: Mycale hentscheli | place: New Zealand: South Island, Marlborough, Capsize Point | collected 2014-11-01 | reverse complement strand
TAGTACTATGTCCATGCACGGTGTTAGCACTATGTGTGTGCACAGTAATATTACTATGTGTGTGCACAGTGTTAGCACTTCATGTGCAGCACTACTTCGTGAATGCAGTGTTAGTATTAGTACGTGTATGTACAATGATAACAGTAGTGCATGCCTAGAGACTTACCATTATTCTCTTCTTCAATCAAGAACACCAGAACCTCAGTACAGATAGCAGCAGCCCAAGCACCATGAAATCTAGGAAATGAAAGGAAAAAAGGTTACTAGCAACTAAAACAACAAAAATTAGACAATCTAACTAGTTAACAATTACCTTTCTTCACATTTCAGGAACACCAGATCCCCAGTTGTCATAGCATATTGCAGCACTAGCATCATCAAAGCTAAAAAGAAAGAGAGGAAAAAAAAAAAAGAACAAGTATTATAAGGGCTACCTACAACTACAACGAGAATAGGAAACTAGCTAGCTAAAAAATCACCACCCAGTCTTCAGCATAGCAAAATACTACGTAACTATCCTCTTAAAAAGACAAGTTCACTAACCTTTTTTCCACCGGCAGTGTTGTTGAGAGAATAACTCCTCGTTGATGTTTCTACGCAATGCGCGCAGTAAAAACCTATAGTATGCGGAGAGTGCGGTAGAATACAGAATCATTGCTGCCAACCAGTGCTATCAATGGAGATGTATAGTGTATTATCTCGGGTACGGTTAGAGCGTGGACTTTTTTCAAACTTGGAGGATTGTATTTTCAGACATAGGCGAGCCTATTTCTGTAAAAAAAATTAAAATGATGCTCCCGCGTTGTGCCCGATTTTCCCATAGACGGTCACATATTATTTATTATTATTAATCAAACTGTTGCTCTTCATCTGGTGATAAGAAGCTGTGCAACTTGATTGTAAATGTTGCAGAACTAGAGTGCTCCTAATGTCTAGCATCAAATATCTTGTGGCTACATGAGAACTAATCATGAAAGAAATTAGTAATACAACTGGTGGACATCACTCAAGTGATAAAAGCCTAAACCACAGCCTACAAGCTCTCTGTCCTTAGGCTTAGAAAGTCCAAGGAACTACAGTTCCAATAGAACACACAAACATCACCAGCTCATACATGTGTCTATTACCATGTGACAAGAGTCCACATCCTTCACCTATTCAGATGCATATCACTCTCGCCCCGGACTTTTAATGAAACTAGCCCCCTATCACTTCCCATTCAAAGGTCATATCCTGTACATTCTCTCCCCTCCCCCACCCTGCACACCACACAGCAACAACTGGAAGGTCACAAATATCACCTAAATCAGGTATGCACTGGGCATCATCATAAAATATTTTGAACAATATCTCAAAAATGGTGAACACTCAAATGAGACTACATACACCACAACTTGATACTTACTTGATTTCATCTATACTGAGGACTTTGTCAAGAACAAACACTTGCCAGTAATTCTTGCTTCGCAGGTTGATTATGAGCCAGCTTGTCTGAAGTCAACTACGGCAAGACCTTCAACTTGCCAGTCACTCCAGTAAACCTGAGTGTTTTATTCACATGGTCATAATAACCGATAGTAGCTAAAATATTATTTGTGACACAATCTGGGCAGTGTGTAGAGGAGGCTATAGGGGCAACGCCACCGTGATTGATATCAGCAGTGGCGTAGGACACATTCACAATTTTAAACCCCCAATCCCAATGCCCTTGGAGCCCCTTTTACTAAACATCTTCCAACACCGTTGATCTGTCGTGTGACTACTACAAATACTAATGGCTAGCACAAGTTTTCAACAACAGGCTTCAATTGTGTATTCCACAGAATATTTGTAATGTTACTCTGGACTATTGACTGCCTTAATGTACAACACTTGAATTTAACTTAACTAAAATGTTAGTTTAAACCTACATGACTAACACTTACCCAACTCATTCAAAATAGTATTTCACGTTAACCCACCCTACACCACTGCCACATTAAGTCATGCAGTATCTAACGCCAGAGCCTACCTATTCAATATAACAGACCACTGTAGCTCGTCAAGCCTCTTAGTCTTCTCCTCCCACCATATTTCTTTCATGCGCTGCGCGGGCACTGGATCTGAACATATGACGACCGTTGTTTTACCTAATCTTGTTGGGCGGTACCTTTCCGTTGCTATAGTTATAAGAGAAGTATAAACAATAACAAATCCATCATTGTGCGAATTGGCAAGTTAAAGCGTATAAGGAAAGCTACGGAGGTGTTTAGAAGGATCAATCCGTCACTAAATTGAGGAGTGTCGGGCCTGTAGGTATCTTCTGACGAGTAATGCGGCATACATCACACCAAATAGTTATCTGACCCTCAGTAGGAATAGCTACTTCATTATTTTTGCAAAATGCATTGCTTCTATTAAACTATAATATGCAATAAAATATATTGCTGTTTCTGCTGATAATATACACAATCTGTATACTTCAAATGGCATGATGAACAAAACTATTTTCATCAGAATGGTTTAGCTATACCAGTCGATCTAGAACTTTATAGCTACATACTCTGAGACTTCAAAAATTCATAATATTGTAACTGGACTAGATAATAGATAATACAAACAATGCAGTGATTTATAATAATGGTATCTATAAGTTAGTGATACGACATCCAGACTTTATCCCTACCAATTGTAACTGAAGTTTCCAGTCACTCATCAACAGAGAAGATAATTTTTGGGATATTACTCAATATAGCTTGTACTTCCCGAGTGAAGCATATTTGAAAATGCCCACTCTAAGACTGCTTCTACATTTCCTTGCTGTAACTGTAACAGCAACACACACACAACAATTTAAGTTGCTTTTGTCTGGTGGCTAAAAATATTTTTCTTTCAAATTCTGTAATGAAGGGTAGAGGGACTAACTGTGCCCGACATTTCTATAACTAGTTAGTTAAAATAACAATGGAGGCTTACTAATCGGATCTATTACTTTGCACACTTCTTCATCGCTTGGACTGCTACTTGACTGGCTTTCAGAGCATGCTTTTTTTTTATTACCAGACATGAAAGTATCAGGGGAAATTTTATTCCATTCTGATGTCTACCACTGTTCCATGAAACCAAGGTTATAACTTCTGACCTTTGCCATCAGACGTCGACAGACCACAAAAATATTGTACATGAAGCTTATGACACAAGTCAATACTTTTGATGCTAGTTTCATATTCAACTTTTAGCAGAAATATTCATTTCAATAGTTAGCTTTTAATAATAAAGTCTCAAATTTTAAGAAAACAAAAATGAATACATAAACTATATGAAATGATGAATACGCCATGATATAATTCAGAAATTAAAAGGAGTAGGTGAGTACAATGAAACGAAGGTGCAATATACTCTTTCAGGATACAAATTATGAACATGATGAATGTATAAATTAATATTCACACAAAACAACTAAAAATATTTTTTCCAGCATTATGATCAGACATTCTGCTATCCATCGTCAAAGTTAGAAGTACAGTGTTCTCGGACCAGAAAGAAGACATTTGTAGGCGTCAATTTGCACAGCTGAGCAGGAAATTTTCTGTACATTTCATAATGAATGACCTTATCATGCCATTTTCTCCTAGAGAAACTTCGCTTGACGTCCACTAGCTAAATCTAAAATAACAAAACAAAAACAAACAAATAAACAAAAAGACTGATAATCATGTGTTTATAGTTGTCTGGGTTTCATATAGAGTATATAGAAACCTAATAATTATAGTAATTAGACTAAAGTGAGTTGTAAAATCATGCATGTGATTGATTAAGCACTGATCAGTATAAATACTCTCATATAGCAGAGTGTGATACAGAAGGATGGAGGGGGGAAACTGAAATTTTCCCTCTCAAACCGAGTTCTTCCCCCCTCCCCCCACCCTCTCCAATTACAGTCGCCCTTCTCCATGATGCAGTGTTGAAACATGCTGTAAATTACAAATGGATCAAAAAAATAATAATATCAAATTAACTCAATTTTATCTTTCTGGAGTGGGAGGGGGGGCGAGTTTGTGAAGTTAAAACTACCTGTAAATGCATTTATAAACCAGATCAAACAAAAGTATATATGTGAGATGATATATGGCTTACAATTAGATTGTGCAATAGTGTTTTTAGTTCACTGGCATAATGAAGCACCATAAGTGCGAACCCTCAGCGCCACTATACACTAGCAAGCTATTTACAAAATCATCTTAGGACCAAAAGAATGATTTATTGGCTATTCTAATTAGGTATCACTATAGCTTGAACAACAGAACTGGTATATGTAAAAGCTGTCTTCATAAGCGAAGAAGCTAACAGGCCAGAGACATTTACCAGTATCCATTTTCAATGTGAACTCCAATTCCAGCACTCGTTAACTTTAAAGTACTAAGCCAAACCACGATGGACAGCAAGAAATTTGACGTGATGATAGGGGAAAAACTAGTACTGATGCAGAGTTGACAGCTTCGTTTTTCTCAGCCCAAAATTTCAAAAAGTGGCACCGTAAAAGGTCTTAAATGGTTGTTCTGAGTTTGCTCATACCTAAATTAACAGTTAAGTGTCAGTAATTGAGCATGACAGACAAACAGACAGAACAATTACTATAATCCTTTTGCACACACGTGGTGAGGGCTAATAATGAAAGTTCAGTGAGATATAGTAGTAACTCCATACTGAATGTTGTTCATTCATACTCTTTAAAATATTGTACTAGCTGTTTGGGCGAGCTATTGGGGAGGGAAAGGGGGAGGACGGAAGTTGTTTAATAATCAAGTGAGTAAGTCACGAGGTTAAATTCTTGTGATAGTGATAAAATAATACAAGATGAATGCATGATTTGTGATAGTATTGAAGGAGATGTGGGACACGCTCCCCCTCTCTCTCTCCCCTCCCTCACACACACACTCTGAGTGTACCACTCATGTGACTACAACAACATGATAAATCAATCCCACTAATTCCATCCCCAAGCACAAAGCAGATTGTTAAGGGTGGCCGCACATAGCAACGCGCACCGCCTGAAGATCCGGACATTAATTTATTCCCCGCCAATACCCCACCATTCGATAATATGCGAGCAGAAACAATCGAGCATTAGTAGCAGAAGTATACTTTGCGAAGTTGTGGTGTTTTAGTTTAGCTTCTTGTTGTCTCATATTCGTTTACAGCAACTCTCCATACGTCGTCTGAGCTCACGCGGCAAGGTGCACCAGGCTTCCTCTCCTCCAGTAGCCGTTCTCCGGACTCTGCGCACCTGAACTCAAGCGGATGGATCCACCAGGCTCTATTTCTGCGGAGCGAAGACTTCCCAAGCTGCGCAGATCTAATACCTTCACCTCTGGCTATCTCCAATAAACTGCTCTCTCTTCTGACTCTCTTGTTATTGTTGTATTGATGTTTGTTTACTCTTGATATAGGCGGGCTCTTTTTAGAACCAATACAAACTAATTGAAAAATAAATTGCTCGCGTACTCGTAGTACGAGATATGGGGGTGGGGCTATTTCTTAAGAATTGCGAGTGGAATTAAAGTTCCAAATTTTGTATGAGTTTTTCTTGGAATCTAATAATGAGAACGACACAAAAATTTTACACACGGGTAAACCAAAAAAAAATGAACTGCACACCATAACGAGAATTTTTCAATATCTTATAAATAGAAAAAATTGCGAATAGATCATTAAGTAATATTGAAATGGATAAGAACTCGTTATGTTGCAGTAGAGTATCGGCTCGGCTAGTAGTGCACCAATTTGCGGAGCTCCAACTTATCGCACCGCTCCAAAAAAGTGCTACAAAGTTTTATAACCAGGCCCAGATATTTCCTCCAGATTCGCTCTAAAATTAGTGAGCGGCTCCTTCGGCAGGTACTTTGTCCTTGTGTTGTAGTGGAGAAGCCCCTGTAAGTATACAATAGTAGTAATCGTGCATAGCAACCATCAACAAAAAATTGCGTAGGCGGTGTGCGGGCACCCTTAAGGATATAGTCTGTGAGAATGTGTGAGACACTGAAATTCACACTTACTGTAAATAGGAAATATTGTTCTTGTTCTTTATGTGTACACATGGGTGAATGACTATTACGTCTATATTTTCTGGTACGTGTGTTTCATACAGTGTCCATCTGACATTTCCACTTATCCATTATCCGAAAAAATTACTTTCAGATAAACGGAAGTTATGGATAATTGAGGCTTATAAATATTCACGAGTTACTGCACCTAATTACATAATATTGTTATTGATTGTATAATGGATGGTGCTTATAAATGGTGTGAACAGGGTTGTTGTTGTTGTTTGCTTGTTTGTTTTATTGCACTGACATGGGAACTATAGAAGGATTGATACTAGCCGAGTGAATTTATAGCAGCATGCTGAACTTAATAGAAAAAATCTAAATAAAAAGTTGGTGTAGAGCAAGTCCCAATCAACAACAGCAGCAAAAAAATAACAACATCAAAGCATAATTTTTGCTCTCACTGGGCAGGCAAAACTTGTCTAATGACCAACCACGAGCATAATTGTCAGTGCTAGTTATAATAATGAATATACTTTATGTATTATTTTGTGTGTGCGTTTGTGAGTGTGTATGTGTGAACGCGATATGAGCGGGAATAGTTCTAATCGACCAACAAAGCTAAACTATAGCTCTGACATCACCAAAGGGTGAAATCTGCTACTCAGACTCAATGCATTGGATCACAAGGTTAAATCATAATCATATTAAAGCTTAATTACAGAAATGGTAGAACTTGCTAGTTTTTTCTCACTGCAAAGGAAACCTAAAGGATCAAAATATTCAATCATCTGGTTAAATCAACCCTCGTAATTTCTATTTACCTGCTGACTAATTGAGTTACATATCAAGGGCGATCACAACAGTTCAGTACAATATTATTCCCCAACTAATATTGATTTGCTGTCAAGAGCATGTTGGATACTTCGAGCATTTAATTGAGGTTCTTCATCAGGGCTTCATACAGGCTTTTTTTCTGGGGGGGGGAAACTTTTTTATTCCTATTTAGGATAGCGTGTGGCTAAACAAGCCACAGAGAGGGGAGGGGCGGGTCCTCAAGTTTGGAGGGGGTTAGTGCTAATATGAGCTGCTTTGTCCACTGTTAAACTTCAGAGGTATATGGGGATTTTTTCAGAAACATTTAAACTTTTGAATACACTCCTCGTCCTTCCTTGGAACAGCATCAGTTGAAAGATCTTCCAGCTACATATGGAATCTAGGAGCTTGAACAACCATTAAATATACGCACTGAGTTATTTACTGGATGAACACAATAAAATTCTATAATGACATTCACGATCATGTGACATCTATAGAAATAAACTGTGTGGACATTTGCTCTTTGCATTCTTCAGATACTTGAGCAAAATTAAATCACAATCTATTACGTGAACCTAATCAACATCCTCTTTTACCCTGGTTGTATTTTATACTTTCCAATACATACCTGTTCCCTCCCAGTTCCAAGGTGACAGGTGTGAGGTTCTCAGCGGCATGCTTCATGACAATCTTACCCACTTGAGCGGACCCAGTGTAGAAGATGTAGTATAATCTCTCCTTCAATAATGCCTACCCAACATCCACCTTACCAGGCACTACTACATAGCAATCCTACAAAAGTCATGTGACATCATGTGACAGTACGAATATTTAAAATTATTGTATCATTCCTATGGCTAATAAGTGATTGAAGCACCAAAGGTGCGAACCCTCAGCGCTATTAAACACTACCTAGCTATTACACTATAATCTCCTTCCAAAAGAACAAGCAATCTGTTAGTTATTTTAATGAGGCATCAATATAGTTCGAGCAATGAAAATGGTACATGGCTAACACTGTCTTCATAAGAGAAGAAGCTAAACTAGCCAGAAACATTCATCAGTATACATTTTCAATGTGAAACTTCACTTCTTTCAACTCTGTTAACTTCCCTGAGCATAAAGTAACGCTGGCTGCAAGAAATTATTTGCTCACGTGATTATGGCGTGATGCTAGGGGGCATTACCCACAAAAGCTGGTACCTGCGCAGTGCTGAAAGCTTCACGTTTTCTCAACAACTAGCCCGAAATAAAAAAAAAGTAGCACAATAAAAGGTCCTAAATCTTGTCCTGAGTAAGTTCATACCTACATCAACTATCTCCAAAATCTGAGCGTGACAAACAGACAGACAGACAAGATGACTACTATAACCCTCTCGCACATGCGCGCTGAGGGTTAATGATTGCGTAAATTTTGATTTAACACGTGACTTAGCTCACTACTTGAAGAAGAAAATGAACAACAATAAAACAACACAACATTATATTAAAATGGATCAACTATACAGATCTACCACATTATAATACCATAACAGCGGTATAGTTTCAGTATGGGGGGGGGGCTCCAAAGGCATGTTTTTTTTTGTGGTTAAAAATTGTTCATGTGAGAAATCATTTCATGAGATAGTGCCCCAAAATTATGGGGGGGAGTAACCGACATGCTACGCCCACATACCCCACTCACATGCCAATATTGGTCTAGGCTATTATAGAACTTACCGGGTCTAAGTATTTGGGAATGAGTTCATTCATCAAATTAGATGATGCCACAGCTGCTTCAGATGGCTTTATGACACAGCAATTGCCTAATAAAAAGGATGATAAGGTTGAAGGTAATAATAATGTAATAATAATGATAATAATAATAATAATAATAATAATAATATGGCAGACTGCTTCACAACAATGAAGGGAAAAAAAGGTGACTAGAACTACAATTCTAGAGTTTGTTTACTCATTCAAATAAAAAACAGAGGAGAGGAAGGGGGCGGATGGGAGGAAGGGTGTAGCCAGGGATGTATTTCGCGATTAGTGGAAAATGGCGCCTGCCAGATTTTGTCACCAACTTCCCAGAGACTATTATAGTTTGCACTACAGTTACTTCGCATACAAAAACTGGGAACAATAGCAATAGAAAGAAATAAGTCATGAGGACTTTAACAGATGGAAACAAACAAACAAACAAATGGCAGGCTATAAATAGAGAAAGAAGAAGAGTACTGTTTGCCATTGACACACTCAAACTTAACTGCACAGGATGTACAGCGTGCAGTCAAGAGTACTGTAGATACTATCCTGACGGCTCATCTTCAATTAATAAATACTTCAATACACATACACACGGGCATTGACAGGAGCTAGACTTGATTATTCTATTATATCACTCACAAAAATGATTACATACAGCAGTTCGAGTTGGGGCGCTCATTTTAATCATGGTATGGATTGAATTGAAAGGATAGTGAGCTATGATGGAGGGTTCTCTTTGCGTGGCTACTTTTTAAAATTTGAATAGAAGGAGCTAGAGGTCAAAGGGCATGCCGGGATTCTCCTTTTTATACCCAGACCTCTGGAAAGAGTTTAGAATGTGGTAAATGAGGCCACAGATTTGGCGTACAGAGAATAGCATTGAATTATAAATGCGACCTCTACATTTAACATAATTTATATGACTGTTAAATTACAACCAAAACATAAACAAAGTAAACAACAACAAACCTCCTGACATCTGATTAACTAAGACAACCATATGCAAGGACCACATTAGGAGGTGTTGGGGGGGGGGGGCAAAATTTTAATGAAATTTAATACTTTAGGCTAAGAAACGCCTCCTGGCGGTTACATAGCCGAGCTAACATGTTGTGGTGTTTTAGTCACGTGTAGTTTCACAAATGAGGCCCTTTCACGGTCAGATTTATGGCGACCAGTTTGGTAATATGAAAATGTATGAATTCTATTCAGCAAGAGGTGAATTTTTAAAGCAAGTAGCGACAAACTATATTATGCGCATGTACAGAGTAAAACTAAAATCTCAGACTTACAGTTAAATACAATAACCATATGCTCAATTTCTGATAGTCTCAGAACTGGTACAAGGTTCAAACAGAGTGCACAGCTTATTCACCTTCTAGTTGTTGCATAGGTGTCCACAAATGCTGTAAAATGTCCATCCCATCCCTCAGTCCCATGGGATCGTGGGACAATCCATGGAATGTCCACCCTTCGAGTGTGTCCCTCTGTCCATCCCATCCCACGATCTCATGGGGAATTCCACAAGATGTCCACCTGTCCCTCCTATGGATGCATGTGTATCCATTGTCTATCCCATCACACGCTGGACAGCACTCATTCTGAGATTCAAAGCCCCACATTGGGGTTGACAGATAATTGATTGATAAGCATTTCAGCAGCCATATTAAAACAAAGTTTTAAAAATACCAGTGCTCTCATTTCGATTATTTTAATACAGGAAGTACTAATGTCAGAGAAATGTATAAACAAAAAATGGGAATGTTCCTTAGATAATCAATTTATTAACAAGACGACTACTATAACCCTCTCATGCATGCGTGCTGAGAGTAACAAAGAATGGCCAACCAAAAGTGTCATATAGCGCTATGGACAATGAAATGGTTAATTTAATTTTGGCATACATCCCGTAGGACTCTTCTATTGGTCCGACCTTAGTCCTATAGGACAACTGATAGCAATACTGGACAGAGAAATAGACAACTGGCGGTACAGTTCAATATCCTATAGCAACGTAGATTTTAACAAACAAGTAAACACTGATCATGGACCAGGAGTAACATAAAGTGTACCAAACGTTTATAATTAGGTGCAGACTAAGATATTAGGGCACCTGTGCATGTTCTGAATTAATTGACCAGCTAATTGATATATAAACCAACTAACCTATATGCAACATAGGATGATAATACAACTACAGATTTAATTAGAATACGTATCAAATCTTGAACTGAAAAAGTAAATGTTAGTTACTTATTAAACATATACATTGTATTGGTTATGTGATCGTATTTAGCACTTCAACATTATATTGGCTTTCAACACAAACATGCACCATGGGTGGTGATGGTGGTAGGTGGGGTACTTCCAAAAGGTGCACACCACAGTTCACCTTCATATGAAAAAACCATAATAAAAATAAAAACCTGGCTTACTTTTAATAGCACAGAGCTATGTGCTACAACTGAATTATAGCACAGAGCTATTGCTACAACTTAATTAAGTCTTATTTCATGCCACATTGGCTTCCTCGTATGGCTTAGTGCATTTAAGACTTATTGTAGTTGGTAAAGGGTTTACTACACAAGACGTACTTGATTCTTACCACAACCAATTAACTTTTGATTGTTATGTAGTAATACTATCTTCATTAAAATTAAATCACCCGTGCTGCTTATAGAGAAAGGGGTCTAGGAGCACTCTAGAGTTTAGTCACTTCCAAAAGTTATCATTACGAGAACAAAATACACGCTAACTGTAACTTACCAACTATTTCAGTGGTTAAGCTCTCCGCAGATTCCCATCCTCATATTCTCTGCCGCCAATTCAATCTTCTGTCGCTCCGAGAGAGAAACTATAGTTAGTAACGCGTTTTTGTTACGGATCGCTAATTTTGTCAGTTGCACCTATTCCTTTGGTGACACCGTACCTATTTCATGATATTTGGTATGGGTCACTTTCAATACAACACTAATTTTGTCAGTTGCACCTATTCCTTTGGTGACACTGTACCTATTTCATGATATTTGGTATGGGTCACTTTAAATACAACACAGTTGCACCTATTCCTTTGGTGACACCGTACCTATTTCATGATATTTGGTATGGGTTACTTTTAATCAACATACACAATAATCCAACAAACATTTCCACAACAAATAATAAAATGAAAATTATAATATTAAATAAACAAGTAAATAAATAATAAATAATTATGAAAGTCGGGCCGAGCTGGAGGTGTTGCATCCCTGGCCGAAGAAAGGAAGTCTGCCAAGTATGCACATCTGGCACCTCAGTTTATTATACAGCCAGTCGCCATAGAGACCTCAGGCGCCATAGGGCCCTCTACCCTATCTTTTCTAGAGAAGTTAGGCAGACGCATCCACCTGGCCACGGGAGACCCCCGCTCTACACAGTTCCTCCTTCAGTGGCTGTCAGTAGTGGTACAACGGGGAAATACGGCAGCAATTTTAGGCAGTACAGGCAACTAACTTATTCATCATATTTAATAAATAAATTTACCATTATCTATTTATTATGACTTATTATGTTAATTAATACATCATATTATATAGATTAATAAAATAAAAAAAATAAATAAAATAAATAAATAAATACAATCAAATAAATATACAAGTTATGTCATATTATTGAAGACTTTAATTTATATTCAGTCATTATAGTTATAATGAGACATAATAGTAAATAAATATTTTTTATTTTTTATTTTTTATTTTTATTATTTAATTTCATTCTTTTATTATTATTATTATTGTTGTTGTTGTTATTGATGTTATTATTTATTCATTTTGTAATTACATGATCTTTTGTCTTGCCCGCAAAATGTTAGATGTGTAACGAAATAAATACATAAGTAAAGAAATAAAATAAATAAAGAATTAATTAATAAATAAAAAGTAAATGTATAAATAAAAATACATAATAAATAGAAACATAAATAAGCAACATAAAAATAAATAAAGCATAATATAAATGAATATATATAAATAATTTTATAGACCATCATAAAATCAGGATATCATATTCATTCCTTTATTTTTGCCAAAGTTTTGTTAGTGCATAATTTCAATTTATTAAATATTTTATTTATTTCTTATTATTTATTTAGTTGTTTGTGAGCTTGCTTGTCTATCAATTTATTTACTTACTCACTTATTTACTTATTTATCTACTTATTATTCTTATTTATTTAGCTATTTACTTATATATTTATTTGGTTAGTATGTTTTTAAATTACTTATTTATATTTCTTTATTTTTCTTTATTATTTACTTATTCATCTATTCATTTGTGTTTTTACATTACTAGATATTTAAAATTTTATTAATTTATTTATATATTTATATATATATATAATATATATATATATACATTTACTTATTTGCTTCTGTACTTATTCATGTTATTTGTATTGGTTTATGAAATATATAATTATTATATATAATATTTAGTTTTCCTTTATTAATCATCATAGTTAACAAAGAGTTTCCCAATTTGTTACAAGACATACACAACTGAGTTCACAGCTGAGTTAAAGAACACTTTGTCAACTACTATGTAAACTTCCACTTGAAGAGTTTACAAGCAATTTGCAGGGCCGTCCATTGTGAACTACTTGCACACTTTTTGGCAACTACTTGTAAACCTCGAATACTTGTTAACTCGTTGCAAACTTCAAGTTTCACAATTTGCAAACTACCCTTGTAAACTTGGGCTTTTGGCCCTGTGGAAGTCCTTACATAGGGTGAAAAAAGTCCATTTACAACCATAACAAAATCCGTACACTGTCTTGGTAATTAGAATTAACAAAAAATTTACAAGGCTGTAGAGGTTAACAAACTAGTTATTAATACATACACTAAATTAGGATTTTATTTTGGTTGTCAATGGACACTTTTCAGGCAGTGTTAGATAGCAGTTTGCCTGTATGCTTGTCTCAGATATTCAAACCTGAGTATTTGAATATGAACTACTGTGAACTCCTAACTGTTGCTAGTGACTATCAAATCTCACAGTAACTGAGCAGCAGAGCATGCAGGTGGAATTCAAAACTAAGGAACAGGCACAGTCTAAGTTGTGGTACCAGATGTGTGCTGGGAGAATTACTGCGTCACGCTTTAAGAGTGCTTGTCAGACTAACCCAGCCCAACCCTCTATTAGCCTCATCATAACCATATGCCACCCAGAAATGTCTAAGTTTAAGAGTGTGGTGACAAACTGGGGGTGTGAGCATGAGAAAGTTGCCATTTCTAAATATTTATCGATAATGATGAAACAGCATCACCAGTTTCAAGTCAAGGAATGTGGCTTTTTTATTTCTACAAGTCACCCATTCATTGGTGCATCACCAGATGGTCTGACTGAGTGTTGCTGCAAGGAAAGGATTTGTGAAATCAAGGTAAGAATAATTCATTATTTGTATTGATCTAACAAAACAATTTTGGTCTGTTTGCTGTTGTTGTTGTTTTTTTGTATTTTTTTTTTGGTTTTAGTGTCCGTACTGCCATAAGAATGATGTAATGTCAGAGGCTGTGCAAGATCCTTCTTTTTGTTTGGAAAAACGTGATAGTGACGGCACTGAAGTTTATTGCTTGAAACGTAATCATTCATGTAAGCTATGTGATTAATTAAATTATAGTGGTAAATACAAATGACTGGTGCACTTATTTTAGGTTCAGTGCCAATTTTTTTTGCACTAGAAGACAGCACTGTGATTTTGTGTTGTGGACAGAGAGTAATATTATACACATTGAAAGAATTTTTCCCAATCAGGAATTTTGGCTTGACAAAGTTGCTCTTGTCCAGCATTTCTTTACTGTAGCTATTCTACCAGAATTGTTGGGAAAATTCTATTCTAGGACAGAAGAACCTAAGGTCCCAGTAGCACAGCCCAGGATCCTTGTGGTAGTGGAACACTAGAAGATACTACTGATGGCAAAGATCACAGTGTTACATTTCTGAGGGATGGGGAGGAAGAACAAGCGACAAATACCTAACAGAACATTGCTCTCTTTTATCCTATTTGGTTCCAGGGGACTTGGTTCTTGCAGACCGTGGATTTAACATCTCAGATTCAGTTGGGGCTTATTGTTCTACTTTAAAGATACCAGCCTTCACAAAAGGCAAAAAGAAGTTGAGCAGAATTGAAGTAGAGCAGACTCGGCAAATTGCCAATGTTCGTATACACGTGGAGCGTGTGATTGGCAACATGAGACAAAAGTACTCTATCCTAAGTTCTACACAGCCTATAGATTTTGTCAATTTTAATGACCAAGTTACAGCACTAGACAAAATTGTTTGTGTGACAAGTGCCCTAATTAACATGTGTGACTCAGTTGTACCATTTGATTGATTATAAAATTATTGTAAATGACAAAAATTGTAAATGACAAGAAATACGTTCTTGTAGTTAATTTTTTTCTTTTTTCCCCCTTTTAAATTGTGGAAGTTTTATAGAGTCTGGACAGTACCAATATTTAGTGCTTGGGAAATCTTGAAGCTTCAAACACTTTAGATGAAACCACTCTCTTTCACAAGCTCTCTTGTCGCACCCAACCATGTCATCTCCTACAATAGCAATACAGTTAAATCTTGCTGGATGTGCTACCGACGGTTCCTTGTGGAGTAACTCCAAGCTAAATTTTCCAGTCATATTTTAAGTTAAAAGTATCCAGCTTTTTAGGTAAATAACTACTAGCCATAGTTAGCTACAACATTCATAACTATAAAAAAAATTAAACTTAGCTATTCGTTATAAAATTGAAACTTAATAATCAGAACTATCTTTTTTCCAAACTATTCCAACCACTTAGCCAGCTATTAATTTAATAAAATAATAGCTAGCAATGGATTGTGGATATAATAGTGTTAGTACAAACTAGTTAAATCTAACTGTGTAGCTAAACTTCTGGTTAGCTAAAAATTACAATTAAAAAAAACATAGCTAAACCACAATGGAAACTCTGATAGCGTACTGTCTAATGAGCAAAATATCCATTTGAGCCCTCCAGTGGAAAAATTATTGTTTATCATCTCTTAAAGAAAGAAAAGCTCTTAGTTATTTGTACTAAAATCCTTGGTCCCAAATGAAATTGAAGAAATAATCATTAACTAACCAAAACCCAACTCTTGTACTAAAATGGAATACCTCAGTTTTAAGCTATATTTTAATAAAACAGTTTAGAAAACAAATAATGCTAACCGAGGAATATCCTTCCTAGTACGCAGGTTCCGGTGAGGAGGCGCAAATAGGTCCTTTTGAAACATAAATCAGCATTTAATTGTCAGTAATATTCAAATCTAGAACGTGACAGTTAGACAGACGGACACAGACTAATACTATGTCCCTATTGCTCATACGCGATGAGGGTTAACAACGGTTTCATCACTATAATATTATACTCAAACTGAGCGGGAAGAAATGAAGAATAGCAGAGTGCAGATGATATGAGCGTATAATTTTATTAGATGTATTTTCTCTCCTTCACAGGCTTTTTAAAACAATACATTAAAAATTGGTTGCCAGCAGGAATAGAACCTAGGACCGTTTACTTAATGCACAAGCACTCTGTCACTGATCTACGACAACCAGTCCACAAACATAAAATGCAAGCAACCTGATATATTACCATTTAAACTAACCCAACCTCAAAATAGTTTCTATTATTGTCAGTTTCTTTGAAATTCAAAAAGTACTTTGGAAATTGTGGAATAGCAAATTAAGGAATGTAAAAACGTGAGAGAGATGGAGATGGAAAAAAAAACAAGATCAGGCTTACTTGTGTTGTGTAAGAGTGACATGAAAGGTATAAATATGTTGTTAATGAAGGAATAACATTAACAGGAAGCATTTAGATATATGGATTTTCATAAGTGTAGTGAAGGATATCACTAGCTAATTGGGGCAATAGAATGTGAGGTAAATTCACAAGTTCGGTTGATAAAAGGACCGAAGGACTAGGAATCTCAGCTCACCACTTACTGCTAGTCATGCTGCAAAGCGGGCTATAGCTTGACTAGCTTCTACCTCGGACATGCGAGACTGATACTCTGCCATCACTGCAGGTGGTCTGGCAGGAGATGTGCATGGGAAGATGCACACAGTTATATAGCTCACACTAGGCTTGCTTCACAGTTAGCTAAAGACAATGAGTTAAAGAATGAGGAGTTCCAACACCAGTGCCCCACTGATTCCAATCCCACTCTCTCTAAGCCTCTGAAGGAAGTTTTTGTGCCCTTTTGACTTAAAATTTGAACAATCATTTTGTAACCATTTTTTGGGGAAAAGACAGATAGGATAGATCATATAAAATAGAAAAGCCACATTAATAATATGTTTTAGTGAGCGAATTGAAAATTAAGATGTTTATAAAGTAAGTATATTCGTTTAAATCCTTTGATTTGTTTCAATTTCATATATAGCTTAATAACAATTATTCCTTTATACACATAATAATTATTAATAAATTATTTCATTACAAACATAGACTTATAATAAGTGATTCATAAAAAAAAAACTTTTGAGAACATCATTTTATTTTGAACAAAAAAATATCCTAGCTAGTTCAGTAATAATATGTGATATAAAAAAATGACAACACCAATTCTGTTAAAAATTGTCGTTCTTAGACACCTGCAAAATATAATTGAAACATAATTTGAAACCATTTCATGGTCAAGAGTAATGTTGCTATCTACACGCCTATACACAACATGTTACTCTAAAACAATTTATTAAATTCCCTTGTGATGACCGTAATTGTGAATTAGATACCACACACTCACAAATGGATTAAGGTTGTCAAGAATTAGTGACTGGTTCTTCACGCTCTAATATTCTACAAAAATCAGAATTACAGTAGCTTTAAGACAATCGAATGTGCCTAATACAATAAAATATTGCTGATGGAGCAATTTGGCCAAATATTAGTGGTCTGAAGAATAAGCAAAACTTATGAAGATTAGGTACAATAACAGCTTAAAAGTGAACGTAGCTTAAAAGTGAACATAGCTACTACACAATCTGTACGGTGCATTTTGTGATAAAAGCATGGGTTTAGTACATACCTACATTCTACACACATCGTTATGTAGTAAGTTGGCTAAATAGCTCCCGGTCTGTGAAATGTTTCGCCATATCACACTCTGACTCATGTTATGAGTACTTTATATATAATTATATATATTATATATATATTATGTGTATGTGTGTTTGTATACAACATTGCTCAAATATTAGCTGAGCAATCTGCTCTTTTAAACTCCGCTAGCTACAATACCTCACTTTGATATTATACAAAATTAATCAGACTTTACGATTGTACTTAATCATAGCTAGCAATTTACTCCAATAATAATAATAAATGTGTATTGTTTGCTATAGGAATCCAGCAGGATTGCTAAGACTTTTCAGAATATATTTGTAAGTGAATGTCATGTGATTGTAGTAATGTGATTGCACATCTGATATCAAAATACTCTATCAAAAAATCATATAGCTGAAGGATTGTCATAATGAAAACTGAGTGACGATGAAACCAATTAAAATTGCATAACATACAAATGTATTTAAGTACAGAGAAAAAGTAACAAACTACTATGAGGCAAATATAAAATTGTTAATATCATGTCTGAGAAGATAATGTATGACACTTTGATTGCATTGATACCCATAAGTGCAAGAATTAAATTAAATTACACAATGAACAAAGAAAATATTACTCCTTGACCTACATGTACCTATGCTTTTTAAAGAGTAATTGAATATATAGTTACTAAATTTGTTCAATATTCTTCATAATGCAGCCCAATCTTAGGACAGTTTGCTGGCCAACCAACTAATAGCCAAGATATACTAGCTTTGATAGAACATTAATTGTGTAGAATAGTAATAATACCTGTCTATTTATTTATATAAACTTACAATAAGTCTATTCATAGTATCATTACTTGGAATGCTTAAAAAAGATCCTATTTTGTGTTTGCTATTGTACCTGAGATGTAATTGTATATTTTCCACTCTTATGATTGAGAGGCAAGTAGTGATTGCCTTCAGTATTGTCACTATCTTTCTCCAGTATTCCGTATTGTGGCGTTTGATTGTTCTTTGATGTATTAAATGAAACAGAAGTAGCAACAGATTGTTTGAAATCAGTTGTGGCATAATAATACTCATCCTAAAGAATCAATAACAAGTTAGTGACATTGTTGTAAAGTGTGATATAGTTAGTTACATGATGCTACTGAATGAATTTTGCTAATATTATTATAATAAAATATAATAGAAGCCATATAAAGCAATTTAACATTACGAGAGGAAAAAAATTGATTTCTTTCTTATACAGTTTGCTATAGTTCTGACATGTAGCATCTCTTTCATAATGTTTACATTTTGCAATTATGAGACATAATTAGTAGTTTGACTAAACTGATTGCATGCAAAAATTTTATTAAACTTTTTATAATCAAAGAATATCAATATAACATGGCAAGCAAATTTTAGCGTTCTTTTTAAAAATAATTTTAACAAAATAAGTAGTCAATAAAATAAGGCCAAAACTACTAGCTCCTTACTTGATTAGCTGATTTATCCTCTTGGTTGACTCGTCTAGTTTTCATGGCTTCTTTAATCTATGATGACATGAGAACAAAAATCAGCTAAATACACAACTACGCGTGAATCTATTGATAAAAAAGAAACCCCAAAGATAATCTGACTTGTTGGAGAACAGTTTCTTTAATAATCTACTAAAGTAACACTATTTTGAGACTCCAGCAAGGTCCATATCAAATTAATAAGTTGAACTTCAATAATCACATTTCAATTATAATATTTATCGTTATCTTCATATACTCCACAATGAGCCAGGCTAGAGAAAAATTAGCGGAACATACTGGGCTAAAATATGATGATTATGTCGCGTGCTATCTATGGAAGGCACATGACCCAAAAATTTTAGTAAGCCTACAGTAGGTTGAACGTTAATATTTGTGTCATCGTTATTCCTGGGCTAAAACAACCTAAACCTACTGAATGTAATGCCTAGATATGAGTATACAAGCCTTCACTACAATTGTGATGTATTTAATCACAATTAATGTGTTTGAACATTCTGAAGAGATGTTATATGTTACTTCGGGTTATGATTATAGTAAATAATATTCATTCTTCCCATGATGATGCTAACACAGAAATATAATAACAACAAGCATATTATGATATTAAATTTACAATAATCAATACTGACAGGATAATGACTAAATTATAACCATGAGCCTTTGAAACAGTAAAACCCAACACAAGGTTCAAGGATATACAAAATGCCAAATATATAATGAAAGGCATTCCAAATACTAATATATAATGGATATATAAAATGTAAACTTACTGCCTCAGTTCGTTCTTCAGCAACTCTAGCAGTACCATGCTGTATCGTCTCTCCAAGCATTCTGTGCGCTGATATTGACAAGCTGTTTTCAACTACTTTTCTTCCTTTGTCATCAACAATGGCTCCCAAATCATTAACCTCCTTCGCCATTTCAGGATTTTTCTACATTACATAGAGTTCAAATGTAAGCTTGTGATAAGAACTAAACTGTCAATAAATATTGTGGGACTATTAGTAGAGTTTTAATAGATGAATAATGTGACACCATAAGTATAGCATTCAGAAATGAATTGAAGCACCAAAGGTGCAAATTCTCAGTGCTACTAAAATACTGGCTAGCTATTACAAAATCGTCTCAGACTCAATGAATAATTTATTGGCTATTTTATTACAATCTGTTATCAATAGAGCTCGAGCAATGAAACTGAAAATGTAAATGCTTTTTTGTAAGTGAATAAACCTTAGAGCACTGATACTCACCGGTTTATTATATTGCCTATGCAAATGATCACTAAACACCGTTAACTTCCCCACTTAAAGAAAGCAAAACTGCCGTGGGCAGCAAGAAGAAATTATAGTCACATGATTATGACGTAATGACAGGCTGGGTTACACACAAAAGCTAGTACTTACGCAAAGCTGACTGCTTCATGATTTGTCAAAAATCTGCCCAAAATTAAAAAAAGTAGCACATTCATTTTTGTGGGTAAATAGTACATTTCTCTCTCACCCCCCTCTGTCTCTTTGTCCAGTACTTTTCTGGCGAGTCACATTACCAGTTTTTACTAATAGTATTGATCGTTTTTTTTTTAATATTATATTTTTTGTCATTCACCCTGTATTTTTTGGTAACAAACTTATTGCAAGAACAACAACAAATTTGTATGTGGCTCGTGGGGTGCCCAATATTCCTGTGCACATTTACTTACATAGTGCACTGGCTAAAAGAGTAGAAAGGTTTGGCTTTTTTAAACAGATTCACAGGTACAGTTGTGTGTAAGTTAGACATATAAAATTGCATACACTGATTAGTAATATTTATTGAACATAGTCAATCAAAAATATACCAGGTTTTGTAGTTACAACTGTGGTTCAGTGCAAAGTACTACCATAAGAAGTGGAAAGTTTTTGGTTTGTTTAAGCAAAAAAAAAAAAAGGTACATCTAAATCGTATGTCTTCATGCTCTGTATACAAGTTCTGTACTGCATATTGTTTCAGTGTACCTAATTTGGTGGTTTAAGACAACTTTCAGTTATTATGAAAATATCTAAGTAAGAAAATTTTTAAGCTACAAAATTCGCGATTTTGTATCGAGTTCGTGGGACATTCAATAGAACATAGCTAAATGGTTATTTATTTAACATATGAAAATAAAAGATATCGTGGTGAAATTTATGTGAAATATAAATAACTGTTTTTATGGAAAAGTTTACTGTTAATTGCTCCATGATGGTGTTTGTGGAAGCCCTTCTACCAATTACTACATACACGTGATGTTACAATTCTAGAGCATTTGCACCAAAGGCAGAATTAAAGAGCCTGCTAAACTTGCAAGTAAATCACAGGAAGATCAAAACTAGTCCGGTGAGTTTTCCGTTCGAGGGTGAGAATGTATTTTATATAACAATTGTATCAGTACTAGAGCTCAGCAATAAGCGAGAGGTACACAATGCCTAGGATGGTTGCAGTGTTTAGTTGCAGTGTTAAAGTAAGGATGAGGCTTGGCTGTGAGCAGGCTGTTGAATCCCAGGGACTTCAGCAGTGCTTGTTTGTGATTCATCTTGTATTAAGGTTAGCAAAGCATCTGTTCACTTTGTACCAAGAAACTAAAAAAATTACTATGAAAGTCATTGCATTACAGTATCAGTACTGACTACAGAACACAGTTGGTATATATTGCTGTCAGGTCATAAATGCAAATGAGTGGTGTTAAGCTTCTTGTTTGGATAAAGAGAGACAGATTGATGGGCCTGATCAAAGTGAAACACTTTTATGATACCATTTTGATTCACATTCAAAAAGACAAAGCAGACAGCATTGAACTGACAAACATTGCTATAGAATTCATAAAAAGAAATGAAAAAAATTAAGGAACATATTAATTGACTGATTTTTCACTGTACTATCCAATTCTCACTGTCACTTGTTATTAACAATACATGTTGTGTGGTACATGTTGCCCTCCCACTCACTATGCTGTTAACTAGCTAGAGAAATATTCTAATAAATAGCTATTTTTTTAAATGAGTATCTTCCCTCAAAAATCGAATTGAGTTGTACGGTGGCTTTCCTAAAAATTCATGTGAACATGTCTTACCTCTAAAATCGAATTTGATAACTTTAAATCCAAGAACTGAAACACTCTCAATTTTATGAACGGATAGAATGGACTAATAGGAATACTAATAGGAATAAACTATAAAGACACTCAACTAATATATCAGTAGCCCACCATTGGAAAGGATGTAGAATTTCAACTTATGGTTTGAGAAACTGTATCAAAGTAGGAACTAGCAACCAAATCTAATAGTATCCATAACGTTCTAAGGTAATTTAATCATTCAAATCAGCACATGAATAATATCCAGTTATTATATTTCACGCTACAATTTTTACAGTGTACACATATATAAATGGCAGTACTACCATACTGTATTAAGATAATATTATGTTAAATACAATTCATACCATCATTTCCTCATGTACTTCCCCTGGCGCGGTCCATTTTGGTTTTGTTTTATTATTCATAAAATCTAAAGAAAATGTAAGTTACTGCAACAAATATTGTGGCAAATACATTATGTAACTACTTTGAGGCTATACTTCTATCATAACCCCAAACCTAATATTCATAAATTTAATATGTTACAACCTTTACACTACTGTAAAAATGTTTAATCAAAGAAATAACTGATAATTAAACTGATTGTATGGCTTTAGTACTACAATTGTTTGCCTAAGCTGAATTCGCACGACTGCAAGCGTGGTAACCAAGGAATGCATTAAGTACAAAAACTTGAAGCAATAGCCCAGTGAATAAGGCAAATACACGGTAATGTGCAACAGATGGGACTGGTGAGGGCCTTTTTAAAGAGACAAGAATAAACGTGACTGCAAAGGAAAATTGATCTCGCTCGCACTGACTACAGCAGTTAGGAAGGGCAGCCCGAGTTGTAAGTTCGGGCCTAGCTGTGTAGCCAGTGAGGGGATCGAAAATGGAGGACTTTGCTGCCCTTGTTGTCTGCCCGGTACAAGGCTCGCTGTTGGGATGGCGACCTTGTGGCAGTAACTTTCGTGGACGTTGGAGTACCGAGTGGAGGACTCGGTCTTAGCTTAGGTCCGAATAATCAGATAGCTAGGGTGGGTGGGTAACTACAACTTCACTGGTTTGATAACTTCAAAACTATAGGAACTATAACTGAGAACTAAAATGAAAGAATACAATACTTATAACAACTGTAGTCATGGGAATAAACCGCGACTGGCCGCGAGCGGTCAGCGAGGCTTTACAGAAATAAAGTGCATGCGTAGTATAGTTTCTTCGGAATGTTCGTTGAGGTTGCGTTAGGCCCGCACATCCTCCGGGGCAAGGAAGCCAGAGCCACTGGTGGCAATGCTTTGTGAGTCAGTATTGGAATCTGAATTTTTCAACAGCAGAGTTAATCTTTGTACGGCTCGTCGTAGTGTACTGTTGCCATCAAAAACATCAACAACTCCAACTAATCCATCTGATCCAGGGTAAGTTTGTGCCACTACAGCAATAGGTATACGGCGATGACTTAGAGTCGATTCCAGAACTCCAACTATGTCTCCTACTTGTAGGTACACGTCTCTTCCATTTGCTTCTTACGTGGTGGAGTTTCAAATATTCATCCTTCCACTTCGACCAAATGCTTGCAGTGAGTCTCTTAATTAGGTTCCATCGACGTAATCCAGTAATATTACCATCAAGGTCTTGCACTGGAGTTGGGGCAGCTAGTAGTGGACGCCCAATAAGAAAATGTCCAGGAGTAAATGCTGAAGAGCCATCCTCTTGGTGTGCTTCAAACTGAGCCATTGGTCTGGAATTTAGAGTAGCTTCAATGTCAGTTAGAATGGTGGCAATGTCTTCACAATATAATTTTTGATCACCAATTATTCTGATAAGAATTCTTTTCATCTCTCTCACTCCAGCTTCCCATAGTCCACCTTGATGAGGAGATTGAACGGGTATGAAATGCCATTTAATATGCCTTGGTTGAGAGTATTTTTTAATCATCACATGTCAGTCTTTATAATGATTCAGATAACCATGGTGGACCTTTCCACCACAATTCTTTTTCAGTCAATTCTTGAGGAAACACTCCTCTTGAAGCTAAATCTGCTGGATTGACATCGGTTGCAACATAACGCCACTTGGATGCTGGTAATAGGTCAGTAGTAGCAAAAACTCGGTTGAGGACAAACACGGATCCCTTTGGCGGTGGATTTCTTAGCCAACCTAGTACGGCAGTTGAATCACACCATGCGAACAGATTACTGCTTGGCACGGCTAGGTCTACGGCGATAGTAGAAATAAGTTGAGCTAGAAGCTTTGCCGCACACAATTCCAAACGTGGTATGGATAAATCTTTGATAGGAGCAATCCTAGTCTTTGCCGTTAAATGACTGATGGTAACGGTAGAATCACGGTGTAAATAACGAGCATACACGACGGCACCATAAGCTATTCGAGAAGCATCTGAAAATCCATGAAGCTGTATTTACTGCACGGTTGCTTGTTTCTCCACGAGTTTTCTTGACATTGGAAATTTGTTGACTGCAGGTAATTCACTATTCCACCTAATCCAAACAGCATGTAGGTCAGATGGAATGACTTCGTCCCAGGAAATGCCAGATTTCCAAAGTAACTGTAGTAGATGTTTAGCTTTCACTGTGATGGGAGCGAACCATCCTAGGATGTCAAAAACCTTTGCGGTCTGAGAAGCTATTATTCTTTTTGTAGGTTTGGTAGTAATTGGTTGGGGAGTTGCCACAAACAATGTATCTGTGGTGGTGTTCCAGTGCAGTCCTAAAGCTTTGGGACAGCCTAACTCAAAGTTTGTGCCTATTTTCAGGGGCTCTGTTTCTCGTAAATCCTCAGGAATAGTAGCTAGGAGCTCAGGAGAGTTGGTCCTCCACTTCCTAAGGCGCATTTGTCCACGTTGAAGAAGAGCGTTTATGTCTTGTCTAACTTCTTGTGCTACTTGAATATTGGAGGATCCATGGAGAAAGTCGTCCACATAAAAATTAGTAGACACAAGAGATGCAGTAGGATGCTCCTTGGAATAATCCTGAGCAATATGCCAGAGTGTTGCTGTGGCTAAGAATGGTGAAGAAGTAACGCCAAATGTAACTCTCGTCATTCTCCAGTCCTCAATTTTTCCGTCGTCTCCTCGCACCAAATAGCAGTGGAGGTCTCTGTCCTCCTGATTCAACGAAACTTCTCGGAACATACGTGAAATATCAGCACTGTAAGCTATATCATCATAGAGACGAAAACGTTGTAGAATAGTCGTCAGTTTCGGGTACAGAGATGGACCAGAAATAAGAACATCATTGAGAGATTGTCCAGATGCTGATTTGGCAGAGGCGTCACAAACAACCCTTAACTTAGTAATTGTTGATGATACTTTTTCCACTCCATGCATTGGAAGGTAAAATGTCTGGTGGCATGGCTTGTTCAAATCTTCTACAGGAACCTTTTCAGCATGATTTTGAACAGCATAATCCTTTACTTGTTCTACATATGCATCTAGGGTAGCCTTGCGTCGAAGAAAGCGTTCATTTTGGAGAAATCGTTTCTCAGCTAAGGGTCTAGATTCTCCGAGCAGTGGAGCTAATTTTTTTCTTGGTAAACGAACTTCGTAACGTCCGTCCTTTAGGCGAGTTGTTGACTTGTTGAATAAGTCAATAGCTTGCTGATCTTCCGCACCAAGGGAAGGCTCTTCTTGGGTTGGAACTTCTTCTTGTTCAAAAAACTTCTTCAATAGTTCATCAGTGCTTGTATCTTCATAGTCAGCATGGTAACAGAGATAAACAATTTCTTTATTCTCGGAGTCTTCATTAATTTGAGTATCGCCTCCAATGACCCAGCCAAAGATAGTTTCGATGGCCACTAAATCTCGATCAGGAGCGTCCTCAATTCTCATGTCGGCGACATCGGTTGGCATATTTGATACCAATGAGAAGGTCTACTCTGCCAGATTTACCTCTGCTAATGTTTTGCCTCGAAGAAAATCTAGTTGGTGGACAGCATCAAGATTTTGAGCTCGGTGTCCGTCACAAATGTGATCAACTACGTGAGCTTGAATCACAAGCTGAGGAGCTGTGGGATTCACTGATGAATTCATATTGACTGTGACAACGCTGTTGCTCGGAGTAGATCCACCACCAAGTCCACCGATATAAATGCTGCTTTTCTGTTTTGTGGTTTTCAGAATATTTGCTAGTCTTGAGGTGATCAGAGACATAGCAGCTCCTGGATCTAAAACTGCTCTTGTACGTTGGACATTACACTTGGATGACACGTCTACCAAAGCTGTTTGAAGGAGTATAGAACCTGGTGAATTGTTCAAAGCTTGTAGAACAGGAGCAACATCATTAACATGCCTAACATTATCATTGGTCTGAACTAAACAGCAGGAGGAGTTGATCGGTGCAACAAGGTATGGTGCTTTCTACCACAATGCTTGCAATTCTTGCGACTATTGAAAGAACCTACTATGTGATCACTTGAAAGGCAGTTATAGCAAAGTCTTTTCTGTCTCACTCCTTCATTCCTTTTGTCGACATTCTGACTGATCAATGTAGGACACTTAAAGGTATAGTGACCTTGTTGACAGTAGTTGCAGGTTGGTAACTTTGCCTCTTGGACATGTAGAACATTTTCATGCTGTTACTTCTCTTTGTATGGCAGCTTCATTTTATTTTGACTCGTCGGTATGGTCGAATTTGTGTCTTCCACGGGACGATCATCTCGGGTTGCGTCTTTTCGTTTAATAATGAAATCGGTGAGCTGTTCAAGAGTTGGAGGGTGGTGTGTACTGGCAATGTGGCTTTTCCATTCTTGTTTGGATAGTCCAGTCATGAGGGGAGACAATATGCCACACACCAATTGTTCAGCAGTGAAGCCTTTAGTGACCAGCAAACCTTCTATATGGCCCTCAATAGTCCTCAAGAATTCACTTAAAGACGTGTTGTCGTCTTTCACGGACTTCATAGCTAACATTTTTGTCAAGTGGTGGTTAAAGATAAGGCGAGGCTGATCAAATTCACGTTTAAGAGCTTCTACTACCTTGGCATAGTTTCTGGATTGAGAAGCTTGCCTAACTATGTCTTTGGCTTCATCTGATTGCATAGCTTCCTCTAAACAGCCAATTTTCTCAAGGTCAGACAGAGCAGTTTCTCGTTCTAACCTTCCTTCATAAATTCCCCAAAATTTGTGCCAATCAATAATCTGTCCAGAAAACTTAGGAAGAGCTAACTTAAGGTGTGTAGTGCGCCTTGGAGGCGAAATAGAAGAAGTAGAAGTAGTAGTAGTTGGTGGCGAAGATATTGAAGAGCCGTCGTCGACACATTCTTCGTCGATTCGGATGCTTATTCGTTCGAGTACTTCGTCGAATTTATAGTCTAATGATTTTAGTTCTTCTATGGATGGCATATATACCATGTCTTCTCTGAGAGCTTCAATTTTGGTTTCTTGTTCACTGAGGTCGGCTTTGGTTTTGGCACCGCTAATTTTGGATCTTGCTAGAATTTGTTCGAGTTTGCTGATGATATATTTTCCCTTGCCAAGAATTTTGTAGGTGGACAATTTATCTAAATACAACTTTTGTATGTGACGGTTTCTGCTAGTTGGGAATCAGTCTCATCTTCCACATAAAAGTCTCTACCTTCTAGTTCAGCAATTCTCTTTGCGACAGTTTCGTATTGGTAAACAGCTGTTAGTAAATTGTCATAACGTCTCTGAAGTTCGGATATATCAAGATCATCTAGGGATGTGGTGATACTTTGTATGTATGTATTTGCTCGGGTAACACAAGACTTCTTCGTTCCTCGAAGTTTTCGTAAATCGGATAAGTCATCATTTTCTTGAATAGATTCTTCGAAGGTTGCCATAGCAATAAATTCAAATATGAAATGGATAAATGCCTGAAAGACTATATGGAAAGATCAAAGTAGTAAGTTGTTCTGTTGATTCTGGACTTTGACCACTAGTTTGAAGTATCCGGCTCGAAGGACCAAAAATGATCTCGCTCGCACTGACTACAGCAGTTCGGAAGGGCAGCCCGAGTTGTAAGTTCGGGCCTAGCTGTGTAGCCAGTGAGGGGATCGAAAATGGAGGACTTTGCTGCCCTTGTCGTCTGCCCGGTACAAGGCTCGCTGTCGGGATGGCGACCTTGTGGCAGTAACTTTCGTGGACGTTGGAGTACCGAGTGGAGGATTCGGTCTTAGCTTAGGTCCGAATAATCAGATAGCTAGGGTGGGTAGGTAACTACAACTTCACTGGTTTGATAACTTCAAAAATATAGGAACTATAACTGAGAACTAAAATGAAAGAATACAATACTTATAACAACTGTAGTCATGGGCATAAACCGCGACTGGCCGCGAGCGGTCAGAGAGGCTTTACAGAAATAAAGTGCATGTGTAGTATAGTTTCTTCGGAATGTTCGTTGAGGTTGCGTTAGGCCCGCACAAAAATGTTTCACATAGAGGGCCATATCTCCAATATCCTGGGCCTCTATGCAAGCACAGAAATGAAACTGGTTCAACCATGTTAAGACACTTGACAGTGACACTTTGGCATATATGCAGATTCCATTTCTGGCCTTGGAGCCATTACTGTTGTTGATGAATGCCATATTCAATTTGACTCAACTCACCAACCAGTAAAACAGCGGAGTCCGCGATATATATATATATATATATTTGGCGAGCGAGCGTAGCAGCGAGACACTTACAGGGGTAACACAATTGAAAATCGGGGATGTTTGTTTGTTTATATATATGGACGTACGTATGTCATTTTGTACTTTGACCCTCCGTATTTTTGTGTTCGCTCCGCGTTCGACCCCGTCCCAAACTTCACTAAACAGAATCCTCCCGTTTAGCGACCATTGCCCGTGTCGCCTTAGAAATTGAATTGTTTACGGCTTTGAATTGTTTTGCGGGTGCAGTTAAAACTCAAAAACTTATGGCAGCTCCATTTCTATTCGAGTTAGTGGCGGTGGTAAGTTAATACGCTATCTGTCACAGTTATAAGCCCTACTCAACAGTATTTACTTAAAATTCATTGTCCACTAGACTTACCACGAAGGTAAGTCTTGCGTAGGTATGTTCAGTTGTGTGAAAGTATTGTGCGTTACAACTACTATTAAGAATATCACAAAGAAAATTTTAAATAACGTGATTTGATTTTGTTGCTTCTTTTTTCAATTCAAACTGTTGCGGGAGCGGTTACTATGACATTGAAACCCCTTCACCGCATACGTAATTTAATAACTCTGACTTTATTTTAGTAGCTTGAGTGTTAGTTGTTAAAATCAAATTTAACAATAGTGTAGTTTAAGGCTCGCTCGCCATTTGTGCTCAAGCACACCACTAGTTTATTTATATATATGGACGTACATATGTCATTTTATACTTTGACCCTTCGTATTTTTGTGTTCGCTCCGCATTCGACCCCGTCCCAAACTTCACTAAACAGTATCCACTTATTTAGCAACCATTACCCGTATCACCTTAGAAATTGAATTGTTTACTGCTTTGAATTATTTTGTGTGTGCAGTTAAAACTCTAAAATTTATGGTAGTTCCATTTCTATTCAAGTTAGTTGCTATTTGTCACAGTTATAAGCCCTACTCAACAGCATTTACTGGAAAATTCATTGTCCACTAGACAAACCAGGAAGGTAAGTCTTGCGTAGGTATGTTCAGTTGTGTGAAAGTATTGTGCGTTATAACTACTATTAAGAATACCACAAAGAAAAATTTAAATAACGTGACTTGATTTTGTTGCTTCTTTTTCAATTCAAACAGTTCAGGGGAGTGGTTACTATGGCATTGAATCTCCTTTACCGTATATGCCTAATTTAACAACTTGACTTTATTTTAGTAGTTTGAATAACAATAGTGTAGTTTAAGCCTCGCTCGCCATTTGTGCTCAAGCACACCACTAGTTCAGCGAGCGAGCGAAGCGAGCGAAGCTGACTCTCAGTCGTGTTCAATTGAGATTTCAGATATTATGTTATATGTATGTATAGTACGTCAAAATATTCGGGCCCGCGTTTTTAATACGTCAGTTAGGTAAAGCGTTCACAGTTCCAGTATTTTTCAATTAACTGGCGCGGAGAATCCTGCTGCAACTTTGTTTCAACCAAAAAGTTTATAGCTACTCTCTTCTTGAAACAATTGTGAAGTCTTTGTCAAGTTTCGCTTCTTTGCCACTGCTTTCGAAGTTTATTCAGGTAATTCTGTTAGTTTAGTCTGGGATCAGAGACTTTAGATTCTCTGATGATGGAAAGGGTTACACTGTGCACTACAGTTAGATGTAATTTCTGTCCTATTTTTCTGTAAAAAGAGTCTGTTCGCTCGCCATGCATTTGCGCTATTCGAGCGCACCACTAGTTTATTTATATATATGTACGTACTAGTTTATTTATATATATGGACGTACGTATGTCATTTTGTACTTTGACCCTACGTATTTTTGTTTGCTCGGCGTTCGACCCCGTCCCAAATTGCACTAAACAGAATCCTCTGGTTTATCGATCAGTACCCGTATCACCCTAGAAATTGAATTGTTTACAGTTTTGAATTCTTTTGCGGGTGCAGTTAAAACTTGAAAACTTAAGGGACTTCCATTTCTATTCGAGTTAGTGGCGGTGGTAAGTCAATGCGCTCTTTGTCGTGGTTATAAGCCATGCGCAACAGTATTTACTTGAAAATACATTGTCCACTAGACTACCGCGAAGGTAAGTCTGTGTAGGTGCATGTCCAGTTGTGTCAAAGCATTGTGAGTTACAACCACTACTTAGCTAAAGAATATCACAAAGAAAACTTTTAAATAACGTGTATTGTTTTGTTGTTGTTTTTTTACTTCAATTCAAGCAGTTGCAGAGAGTTGTTACTATGGCACTCCCTTAACCGTGTATGCGAAATTTAAAAACTGGACCTTATTTTCAGTTAGAAGTCAAAATCATTCATATGAAAATAGTATATTGTTTATGCTCGCTCGCCATTTGTGCTCAATCACATCACTAATTAGGTATAGGAATTGTTTTGGTTCTTGCGTGGGCATACGTGTGCACATTTTCTACTACGCACTTGCGCTGGCCGGGTAACCTTCTTAGCAACACTTTGTTTTAGCGACCATTACCCGTATCACCTTAGAAATTGAATTGTTTACCGCTCTGAATTGTTTTGCGGGTGCAGTTAAATCTCAAAAACTTATGGGAGCTCCATTTCTATTCGAGTTAGTGGCGGTGGTAAGTTAATACGCTATTTGTCACAGTTATAAGCCCTACTCAACAGCATTTACTTGAAAATTCATTATCCACTAGACGAACCACGAAGGTAAGTCTTGCGTAGGTATGTTCAGTTGTGTGAAAGTATTGTGCGTTGAATATCACAAAGAAAACTTTAACCCTTTAACTACTGAATTAGGGAAACCAAATAAGCACAAATTTAAGTGTGTCAACTTAAATTATGAATAACACCGACATAAAATATGCTAAGCTAGTATAAATTTAGTATGTTACAAAAGAATGTTTTCTCTTTCAGATTCTACGTCTATGATGTCATCAGGTTGCCATGGTAACGAGATGTTATCACATCTATCGGAAATTATGTGATAAAACTAAATTTAACCATATAGCACAATGCTGCTATAGAATTTATGCTAATTTATAAAGTTATCTGTATAAATTATTCATCACTAAAACACTTTCATACATATAATAATTATTTGATTTCAATTTTGTAGTAATATTACCATTTTTGTTGCCGCAATAATATGATTACAGTTAAAAGTATAGTTTTATAGGAGTAGTTGAAGCAATAGAAAATAAAAAAGATACTGTTGCATTGAAGTGAGATTATACTTTAGAACTTTTTATAGTTTACTCGGGAGTGATAAGCTTCGAAGCACTTTCCAACACACAAATGCACATTACACTTCGGACACCATGTCTTGATTTTTTTATCCTTGTACTTAGTGCCTCTTGACGAACTTTTTTTGTATGCACACACCGTACATCGCTTCAAATTTGAACTTCGGTATATGTAATGTTTACCAGTGAGTCTCGAAAGTATAGTAGTATGTGGACGCCCAGGATGCCTTCGAAGTTCCAGTGCTGTTGTTGTAAGTGAATATGCTAATTCCATACGAAAATCTTTTTGACGCTTGATAGTATCCTTATAGTTGGCCTTGTACAAAACATATGCATTGGTTATAGCATGGTCATGTAAACGCCAAAACACACGTCTCCACCATTTCATTGTTTTTCTTCCCATTGAATAGTAGCACATGGCCTGGTCGGCCAAATCAACTCCACCCATGTGTTTGTTATAATCAACCACAATATTGGGACATGCTACATCCTTCGCTTCTTTTCCAACTCGCCGCCTAATAGTTGCAGTAGAATTAGTAAAACATGTTGACAAACAAAAAACATCTCTATTATCAAACCAACGACAGATAGTGAGATTATCACAATGAAGAAATTTGCAATCTCCACGATTCATTTTTGACAACACATCCAGGTTTTTTGGAAAATGTTTGCGATTCTTACGTACAGTTCCACTGGCTTTAGTCTTGCTATCAAGTAAATCTTGAAATAACTGAGGTGAAGAGTAGAAATTATCAGTATAAACTGTATACCCTTTTCCTAGTAAAGGTGACATCAACTTCATTACCACATCATAACCTTGGCCATGATCAGATTTGGGAGCAGACTTATCAGCACCTGTATATACTTCAAAAGAATAGATGTATCCAGTAATAGCATCACAACACGCCCAAACCTTGATGCCCCATTTAGTAGGTTTTTTTGGTAAATATTGTATAAATGACAGTCGACATTTTGTTCCAATCATACTTTCATCAATTGAAAGCTGTTTATTCGGTGAATATAACTCTTTAGATACTTTCTCTAAACAATTGATTAGTGGGCGTACTTTCCACAACTTGTCACGCTGAGGATCAGAACATGATGGAGCAGTAGTATTGTCAACAACATGAATATAGCGGAGAATTTGTCGAAAACGATCACGAGGCATTACTAGTCTGAACCAAGAATGGCAGTGCATAGGCTCGGTTGACCAATAATCATTTATAGATGGAAGTGATACTATTCCCATAGCAATCACTAAACCTATAAATGCTTTTATTTCTTCTTTCGACACTGGATTCCATGGAGAATTGTCATGATTTAGCTGCCTTTGTTGATTGGCATATCGATTAGTTTCAATCAAAAGCTGGTCATAAAAATCTTCAGATAAAAAAAGATGAAAACAATCCAAAGGCTTGGTAACTCCAACTGCTTGATTTTTTGGGCCAGGTTTATCACCCGAAAACTGGATATCAACTAATTTCTCTGGTTTTTCCTCCCATGTCCATTTATCCTCGTCATCACCTTCACTTTCTTGACTTTTCCTGCTTCTGCCTCTGCCACTACCTCTGCCGTGACCTCTGCCTCTTCCCCGACCTCTGCCTCTGCCCCTACCTCTGTCTCTGCCCCGACCTCGGCCTCTTCCCCGACCTCTGCCTCTTCTCTGACCTCTGCCTCTTCCCCGACCTCTGCCTCCACCACTTTGCTCACTTGAAGTCTCAGAATCTGAGTAATAATGTACAAAAATACAAGAAGAAATATATTGTTTATCAAAAATCCAAAAAAAATACAAAACGAGGAAATTTCACTAAAAAATATATGAATTGATACATATTCTGACTAAGCAGCATCTAAATACTGCGCCCTAAAGTGTTAAAATATGCAATAACATTTAGTGAACGAACTGCAATTTATAGACCATGATCTAAAAGTAGTATTTCTTCCTGCTTATTCAATACTAACCTGTACTATCACTAGAAACTTCATTGAATTCATCTTCTTCAGACTCAGACATCAACAAGGAATCTCTTTCAGCTGGAAGAATGTCCCCAATGCTGTCGAGGAGTAGGTGACTTGCCTCAGCGCTTAGGTATTCTGGAGGTAAAAGCATAGCTGACCCATCACCGGCAAAGCCATCGCCTTCAGCACAATCTCCGTCTTCACTTTCGCCATCTAAATCTGCAGCATCAAGCGAAGACATCATATGATCCTCCATAAATTCGTGGCTGTCTAAAAGGTCGACCACCTCAGCAGTGGTGTAAGTTTTCTCGGCCATAGCTCCGGCACTTCTTGTCACAAACTTACAAAAAAATATTCAAAATAACGCCCATTGCCTGAAGAATTCAATACAATTATTTATATTTTAAAACGCTTTACCAATCGCGCGGTATGACGGGTTAAAGTGACCCACCCATCGGCAGGGTCGAATCGACCCCTAACCGCCGTTAAAGGGTTAAAGAAGTCCCAAAAAATAATATAAAGGTCACAGAATTGAAAAGACTTGCTGCAGCACAAGAAGTTGCTGTCTGCTTGTTCTTCTCCTTATTTTCATTAGAAAAGATTTAGAAATTCTATTTCCAACTTGCAGGTGGTTTTAGTAAACATCACAGTAAAAAAAATTGCAGACAAACAGGCTGAAAACTAGAGAAATTTGCTATTGAAAGTGTTGAGTGCAGCTACCATGTGATGCAGTTTGTTGTGATGTATCTTGAGATGAGTTAGTACATTAGAAATATAATAATGGTGCTATACAGACATGTTCTGCAGCAGGCAGCAAATTGTAGTACACTATTCAAAGTTTCTCCGGTCATAAAAAAAATTCCAGTTATGCAAATCAGTACTGCCATTGTTGTATGCCATTGCTATGCATAAGTTAGAACAAAATTTCACTGACCAAAAGGACAATGAGCTTGTACGCATTAATATATAAAGCATACATTAGTATAAGGTATTTCGCAGTGCACGTAATATAATCATAATTATGGTATCATTTTGAAATAGTCATATAAATTCTGGAGTATTGAACAAGCAAATAATTTAAATCATACTTACTACATATTACTACTATTTTTCCTTTTTCCCATAAAGGGGCACACAAGAAATATGAAAATTTAAGGAGTGGGGCACACAAGAAATATGAAGGAGAGGGGCACACAAGAAATATGAAAATTTAAGGAGAGGGGCACACAAGAAATATGAAAATTTAAGGAGTGGGGCACACAAGAAATATGAAAATTTAAGGAGGAGAGGGGGAAGACAAAGCATCACTTATCCATCTGAAATAAAATCTTACCAATATAGTATAATAGTATCTGAGTACATTAAACTTATTCTAATAACTTAAAGTTAAAGCTATATATTGTACTAAAAAGTTGCCGCAGAATTATCTTGTTGAAGCAGTAATATATTATATTATATAATATTTGTAAATTTAGAAATCATCAAGGCTTACTGAAAGCACTGCAATTGTGGCACATAACTGTTATTAAACAACTCTCTTCATACCTGTTTTGCTAACATTGTCTCCATTAGATTCCATTTCAACTGCATTTCCTGGACCTATCAGAACAAGCATTGTTCAAAATTTTATGTACTTGGCAAATATAAATGTGTGACGAATATTTACACTTCACATCTGTGAGATGAATATTATAAAATGAAAATTATTTTCGGTTTGAATTTTGTTAAAATCATTACAATGAACAAATCACTTGTCAACACAATATGTACCGTAATATTTTAATAGTAAATTTACTCTGACCTGCTTCAGAGGATCCATGCACTTCTCGCATAGCATCTCCACTGGTAGTTTTTGGCAATCCTATGATTAATAATTTCATACTATAATCTATTGCTACATACAGTAATAATATAAGAATGTTTTGCTGACCCTAGGCTACAGGGTATTAAGAAAAACTTTAAAAATCAACTATTTTTCTGAACTAGCTGAAATGAATGTGTAAAACAAAAAGAAACAACAAATTTACAAATCCTAAGTTGTTGTTGTTGTTTTTCAATCAGTTGAGTGATAAATAATATAGTAAATATTTCCACGGATAAACAAATCCTTGAAAAATCAAAATTCTCGTTGGTCTATTGACAGTGAGATTGTAGGACATCAGTATTTATTGCAACCACACTCAGTCACTTCCAGTCACTTTCAGTGTAATCATCTTCTTATTATATATTTCTATCTCTCTCTTTTTGTCGTTAAAATAATATACCTAGTTTCTTGCAGACCGTGAGAAAAAAGATCATAAATGGTGATGCGAGATTGTATCAGATTGAAAGGCACTGAAATTATTGAATTGAATTAATTTTATTTGCTGTCAGTGTAAAGCAATACTCTTTACTCCTCATAAATACAACACTTATATTTTGATTGTTATCCAACTCTTCCAATGTTTAAATTATGGTGAAATGTCAGGAAGTGCACTATTTTTCTCAAACTATACCTTCAACAATAATTATAAATTTGATTTATTAAGTCATTGTAGCTATTATTGACTGAATAGACTTGGCAATTATATAACAATGAATTTCTGTAAACAAACTAGAGGTCACTCAAATGACTGTTTACAACAAGCTGTGAAAGACTGTGGGAATATTATTTTTTGGTAAATTGTTATGGTGATGGGAAAAAAGCAACATTTATTGTAATTTATTAAATATCTTAAATCTGACTCTAGAGATAAAAAAATTCTATGGTTTCAATACGAATGCTTACCAATTAATGAAAAATCCAAAGTAATTGAATTTATTTTATATCCAGTCTCTGAATAAGTTAGTATCAGAGTATAAGCCACTGAAGCAGGAAAACAAACCAAAAAAAAGAAGAAAATACAGAATAACAAGCAGAGTTGACTTCATTACAAAACTAAACCACAAATATTTTGTAATGGCTATATTTCTGAATCACTGCAGTATGTCCAAGTTGAGTTGGCACAATCACAATGTAAAACTGAAACATTCAGCTAGAATTTCATGTAATTGGTAGTATGTTGAGTATTTACAATGGCTGTAGCGAACAATACCACTCAAAACCATTGAGGTAGAATGTGTGATGCTTGGAAGTCACGAGATCTTGTCACATAATTACACCTTCAACCCATTGATGAAAAATTTTATCATTTAGTTTTATATATGTTCATGACTTGCAAGGTTTTCTTGTTTTCTATGTTAACCTATCATTGAATGTCAACCTATTATTATATACACTATGAGTAACTCAAACTTTGCTATAGAGCCATAAAAAGAACTTCTTTATGCACACAGTATTATCAAGTCTACTATTCTGTTTGCTTACCAGGAACACCTGGATGTTCAGTTTTTGGGTCAGAGTCTTTATCTTCTGGAAGTGTCTTCTCCTCTAACCCAAAAAATTTCAAGAAAATGAAATTTATTTTTATTAATACTTGTTTTTCAATAAGAACACAAACAAGAAATAAGAGCAAAAATTAAACAGTTCAGTAATATTACCATTTTGTAGCATTAATTGCACTGGGACTTTCATCCTTTTGTGTAAGAATTTCGGCATAGTTTTGAAACTATTGATGTTTTGCATAATTTTATATTTTCCTTAATATTTGAGTACATGTATAATATGAAATTTATATCGCACACAGAATTTTGAGTGTTCTCATAATACAATATGAAGCATTACTTTTTAAAAAGAAATATCGTTAACCCTTAGTACGAGTAGTCATGAATTTGTGACAAGAAGTCACAAATCCGTGACTATGAGTGTACATTATAGAATACAATTCGTGACAGGCTTATTCAAGCTCTATATTTTTCTACTAACCATTTGCGTAATGTGCACACAATGTCAGTAGCTTCTACTAAAGAAAGGAGCAAGATTATTGTTGTTCAGGATCCACCTGAACAAAGAACTTGCATTAGCTTAGCCTAGCCATCAATCTTAGCCTAGCCATCAATAACAAGTAACTTACCTATCAATAATAAATAACTTATCCTAATGATATTCATATATTCCCATTCAGTTGGGCTTCACCTCTATTCCATAAATGTCTCGTGTATTTACTACTCCTGTGTGTCTGTGTTACCTAAACTTTGACTTTAAAGTTAAAGAGTGCGCGCTTTACGAGTGCTTTTGTAAGGCTGCAAGCTTACTCCAGCGGCTGCACACTGGTAGAACTCGGCGCCATTAGGACACTGACAACTGGTCCTTCGAGCATGGCATATCAAGCCACACTCATTTGCTCTCAACCTCACACGCTCGGGAATTTACGCCTCCCGAACATTGGTCCTTCGAGCCAGATAATTTATCTTGGTAAGGGCTCTATCACAGCTAAGCAATCGAAGACCAGTTCAACGTCGTAATTCAATTCCGACGAGGTTGCTCTGCGCATTGAGACACTCTCCTTGTGTGCTTAGAGCAGCCAACGCACCTTGAGAGAGCACGTTCAAGCTTTTCTCTTGGTATCAGGACTCTTCAAACTATTCCTAAATCGACAAGAAGCTTTCAAGTCTTCTGGCGGATTTTCAATTTTTTTCGTCAACAACCAACTTGTCAATTCTCAACAAACTTCAGAAACCTCTCAACTCAATTCAGAACCTACTTTTTCAGAAGGAGACTATGAGCGAAATACAGGCCATCGCAGAGATAGTCAAGCTGGAGACAGCGAAGCACAGGCGAGGCGCACGCAAGGGACGTTTCACTCGCCTGCGGAACAACTTGAAGAGTTTCAGAACACACACCTCCAGGATCTACATGCTCTTCAATTGAAGCAATTAGCTGAGGATCTCAAGCGCAAAAAACAATTCTTTGACGCTCTACAACATCGATACGAGCAGCTTCTCGAAGACACGGAAGGAGTCACAGAGGAACAACTTTCCAATGAATATGAGACAGGCATGGAGGCTTCCGATCATCATAACACCCTGATCAGGAAGGCTGAACTCCTCAGCACAGTATATCTGCACTACCTTGAGGCTCAGTCCATTCAGACGGACTATGATTGGTTCATAGAGACAGCAGATCCTTCACTATCTGAATTTGAAGCTGATTGCAAGACACTTCAGAACACCATCTCAAAATTCCAGTGCATTACAGAGCCTGCGTACACACGCTCTAGAACAGCCAAGATGCATTATTTCCTCCAGATACTTCTTTCCGTACAGTGGTTAGGTGAAGGGTTGGCTGAGCCAGACTAGTTTTATCCTGGGATGCTGAAAAACGTTGTTCGCAGTGTTTAGGCTTATTTTCCAAAAATCAATCACATATAACTGAATCTACTTCCAATTTCAATATTTTAAACACAACCTCCACCACACAAAAATATATATAATAAAAACCTTGAGAATGTCATCATGAGCAGGTAGTGTAATCAAAATACAAATGTGTAGACATTGTCAAGTTCATTCTAATGATAAGTTAATCCAAGAGGAGAAAAAACAAACATTTTAACTGGTATGTACTCTATTACTCCTGGCCTTTGTAATGGTTTTACTAGTCTTACCATTTGATTTAGTGGTTTGTCCCAAACTGCTTCTGTCACCACCATATTCAACTGGAGGACAAATAGAAAAGATTAATGAAAGCAAAAACACGAATCAAGATTATTAGAATGCTACGGGCAGGAATCTAGTCAACCATGTAGGGCCCCACTACCTCGTAAGAGCCAATTTTGTTCACTTGTATGTTAAATGTGAGTACCTACTTACCAGGTAACTACCCAGGTAAACAATTGCATGCCCGAATAGGTAATGATCATCAATTATGTGTCCCTCAATATGGACTAAGTTATCTTTACTGCCCAAAGTAGCAGTCTGGAGAGCCCAGAACTGGAAGAAAGGCTCTTCTGTCTCATATAGTAATTAGTGTTGCCTAAGCATGCATAAGTTATCTATAGTGTCATGTGCCAATTTTGTATCATGTGTCATAAGTTGAGTAATCAAAAACGCAACCCTGCCAATTAATTTATAGGGTAAGTGCCAAATTGGTGAATTTGGTAAGTGAATGAATTTTGCCTGCTTAATGGTAGACTACATTATATAGAATGCATGTATTGTTTAGATGGCAGCACACTTTGTATTATATAACATTTCAACAGCTACTCAATAGTATTATTATGTCTAGTATCTCCAATATACTCACCAAATTTGTCTTCCAGATGTTTTGCCAATCCTGGCAGTTTATTTTCTTTCAATAATTTGATGAATTTCATGAAGTTCTTAGGGTTTGAATTCACTTTCCCAGTCACATTCCTGACCACATCTCTGGCTTTCTGTGTCTTTGTGTTGGTAGGAAGAAATAATCCTTGGTAGACATCACTAGAGATAAGGTTGTTATCTTTCAAGTCATCAGCAATACTCTCAATGTCTTCTTCTGCTAGGCCATCTACAAGAAGCTTGGTACTAATGTTTATGGCTGTCTTCTCTGGAGCAGCCATAATCCTTAAATTTAAAATTATAAAAGATTAAATTGGAACTGTAATGTTATTTCCCTTATCTGGTATGTAATATCCTCACATTACACAGTATGTGAATATTCTAATTTCTAATTTGAAGACTCTAGCTATAAAATAATATTTTGTTCTCAGTTTGTTTTCACACATTTTTATTAGTGTCATGTCCTGAGTCAGATGTGTTAGCTGTAAAACCCTATCACAGTTGGCTCTCTATAGAGTATGGCTTTCTTGTTGCATCTGATAAATCTTAGCTTTTAAAAGTCACCAAGCTTGAAACCACAACCACATGAATGTCAAAATTATACTTATATGTATTCCCAAAAGTGACCTTTCATCCCTCAATTCTCCAATGCTCAAAACTGGGTATAGAGCAAGAGTACACCCCAACCATATCAGCAGGGGCAGATTTAGGGGAGGATGGATTGGTATCGTATGATCCCCCCTCCCTCCCTACCCCCTTTTTTTTTTCTGAAAGAGCCCTCATTTTTTTAGCTAATCTATTTCTTAACGATAAAAGTATACTACGGATAACTTTTTGTCAGCAGTTATTTTTCCACCTCCAATAATTGTGAACGTCTAATGAGCGCACCCCTACTTATAGATATGCTGAATGAGGATTATTGCTATTCGTCGACCAAGCTCGTAGTATGCCAAATCTGAGCAAGTATGACATTAATTCCTGACAGAATAGTATTGTATTTAGTGGTTATTCCAATTTTTTTTATGGTTAAATTATAGCTATGTAACTACTTTCAATGTTAGCTAGAATGTCTTTGTAGTCTCTTCTTCTAATGAAATCAGTTCTCTATTTTTTTCATGGTTATCTTAATGCACCACTATACCTCTGTATTAATTCTTAATAATTTACATCAATAATAATATTGCTTCTAGAATAACATATTTTCTTATAAATATCAAATGGTTGGTAAGTCCAATGCTCCTAAAAGTCCAAGCACTTGCTCAGAAATCATGACTATTGGCTCACACTATTTATATTTCTAAAAAAAAATTATCTTGGCTTAAAAGAATAAGATAACAGCAAATTTAGTTGAAGGCTGTCCAAGCTACAAAGTCTACTATAAACTACATCAGGGTTGTAAGAACAGCAATGGCTAGGGCTATGGTCTCACAGGTTTTGTGTAACTTGTAACGACTATTGTCATCACAAAAGGATAACATGTATGTATATAGTGCACTATATACATACATGTTATCCTTTTGATGGTTATGTCTAAGCTTTACCTATCTGAGCATCCTCTGCAACCTATCTGTCTTTTTATAGCATATATAAACAGTGTAAATGAGTAAAGTCTAAGGTTAATGTAGCTGATTGTGACTACCAAATGAACATTTTATTGCATCTTCTGTTCAACAATTGTTATATTTTGTAAAAAAAATCATACAAGTTTTTATTCAACAAAAGAGGGTGTGGCTTCAATGGGTGTGCAGATTCAAGTATGATTTCTACATCTCTGATTTATTAGCTAAATTATGCTACTGGAATGGTGAGTCATGGATTATAGTTCTTAGCTGAGGTGTATAACAATTAGCATGAATTGATGGCAATGAAAATATTGAGAGATTTAAGCTGATATGAGGCTATTCTTTAATATTTTAGAGTACATGGGAAGCTCTGTTAAATAGTTACAATCTTGTTTGTCTTACTTGAAAAATAATTAGTCTGCACTTGCCGTTGTATATTGAAGGATGTCACTGTAAATCAGAGAATCTTATTGACCTTTGTTTGGATGAGCGACTGTCTCTTGATATTGCTCTATATAGAAATAAAACATAATAATGTCTAGCTTGTCCATTTAATAAGCAGTTTTTAATCAAGAATGTAAGATACATAGAGTTGAGTGAAGTGATTAAAGTAGAGATATGTAGCATGAAGCACAAAAAGTGTGAACCCCTCAGTGCCCCTACACACTAGCTAGCTAGCTAGCCAGTGTGTAGCTAGAAAATTATTTTTTAGACCAAAATGTAATGGAGTATAAAAATCTGTATACCCGTCGTAGTGAGGGGGCTTTGAGTGACCAGAATTGTATAGAGCCATACCCCACATTCAACTTGTGCATTATCATCAAATGTTCGATCATGTTCAAATCTGCAATTGAAATCTCTGCTATTTAGCAGATATACATACTTCATACACTGTATGTGGATGGTCCAGTCTGAATCCAATTGTCAGGTAAACATAGACCTCCTTGTGTACAAAATCTCACTCTCATTACAGCTAGCTACATTACATTTTAATTTCCTTATAGTGTACCGAAATACAATTGTTTAAATACATTTTAGTATACAAAAGGTATGCAGCTCAGCATAGTGACTGAAATCCTAGCTAATAGGTGCACAAAATTGTCCACAGTGGAGCTAGCCAGCCCTGAAGTGCGAGTTGTAGTTAGTGATACCTATGTTAGTGTCAATTCTGATTTTGCTGCAGCTCTTCAAATAAACTAATGTAGCCAGAGAGCGGGAGTAGTTAGCTACAATACTCAGTAACATTATGCCTCCTGAATGAGTGCATCTGTGACCATGCACAAAAATAATATACGTATAACAAAACCTTTTCTCGCTAGCCTGAGAGACTAATTAATAACTTCGCTTGGCCTTACTTACTCTGCTGTTGTCAGACATACATATTTAAACCTCCGCTGATCTCTCTATCTCCCCCCATAATACCACAGGACCTTCTAATGCAGAGCTTACAAGTTATAAATAATAGCTACGACCAAATAGCTCAACTCACATGGCAGCGCTGCGAAAATTTAGGCCCTCTCGGCTCACCGATAACACCGCTCGTATAAGCTCAGCACTACCACTCAATGAACTAGAATCCAACAGCTATCCAATTAATTTTAGCCGCAGAGAGCATTCGCGCATTCCCTCCGTCTGTTTTATATGCCTGCAGGTTTTGGTTAACCGCGCAAGGGCGTAAAGCATGGAAGAGTTGAAGGCCTAGTAGTTGTTGTTGTGTACTCCCTCGGAGCCTCCCAAAGGGGCCATACTGCAAATTTGCGGCCATAATAGATTAGTTAATGTTATTTCTCCTAGATATATAATATAATATATATATATATATATATAATATATATAGATATATCTATATATTAATATAGTTATATATATATATAATATATATATATCATATATTATTATATAATAATATATATATATGTTTTAAATATTTGAGGTAAATATTATTATAATACATTATTCTTATCATTATAGCTACATTTTTTTGTATAGCAATAAAGCAATATAGGAGCAAGCCTAGGGGTACGAAATAGCATACATAAAATGCAACATAGGTTCACACCTGGGGTTAGTACAGTGGCAGGTACTTGAGTTCTCTCCTCGCCCACTGAAATAAATAGTATTAATTTTATCCCCCAACTGTAGCCATTAATGTTTACAAAGATGCAAAGAGTAAGTTGTATATAAGATGCATACAGTGAGCTTTGACCTACTATAGGCCCATATAATATGCATAGGTTGAAGATTTTTTTTTTTTGCTTCTAGGATAGACTAAATATATTATATATCTAGTAATGTTACATGAGTGGAGTGTGATATAGCTGGTAAATATTCCACTAGCAGGCTAATGTATTTCAAGGCCAGAGGCAGTGAAAATAAAGTCTGAGAGTGAAATATCTCTACCATATCAATCTGACAGTTTAATTGCTAGATTCTTCACTGCTGTATAGTTTGTACTAGGACTGGTAACTCAAGGTGTACAGTACACCCACGCCCCCATCTATATTTTAGCTTCTCTAACCTGGAAGGGTAAGGCTACATCAGAGGATGAAGCCTGGAATATAAATATATGTATGTAAATATATGAACTACATTTAAGAGAGGCAAGGGGTATTTGATAACCTTTTCACCCTACCTAGAAATCCTTTAGTACTCCATTTTGACTTTCAAACATGAAAATTATCATCATTTTGCATGTTTCTAGGCACTGCAAGGGCATCGTTGTTTACTTACAAATGCATGAGTTGTACAATGTTGAAGCTATTTGTGTACTTCCCTTGCAGTTATGATATGATTGAAAGATCGAGCTTACTCCCTTTAATTGTTTAAATGATTACATGAGATCAACTTAGTAGTCAAGCAATTTATATTCATGCTAAAAGAACATTTATATATGTAAAACATTTATACAGAAGTATTCATGCAAAGTGGAGAAAGCAAGTTCATTTCCAATTATCACTACCAATTATAAAAATGTTGCAATTTACATTACAATAGAGGTGTGGCTATTAAGTAGTGTATAAATTAGTTCAATACAACTCCCATAAAAGTCCTGGTTGTAGTAATGTTGTGCTCACTCTCTAAGGTCTCCAGAAGAAAATGCATTTTCTCCATTTCTTTGGTGTTTGAACATTAAGCTATGTACAACACTGTGTGTGTGTCATATAAATTTAAGTTAGCATTTTGAAATACTTTTCTTAGGGTTAAATAATAGCTTGCAGGAGATGATAAATACGACTCTGAGAAGGTGTAATTTTATCTCTCAGACGCCCAAACTACTGTTGCCACATTAAAAAATTTGAACAATTACTATACTAATGAAGTAAATACACTGTATTTCTGAGGAACAGACATTATGGCTAGTGAGGACTTAAGTCATACTGAATGTAATGAAAATGATACAAAACTTCATTTTTAATGTTACACATTATAAGCTTATAACTCACCCTCAACTAACAATTTAAAAAGTATTATTAAAAAAATCGTTTTCCCTAATCCTTATGAAGTCAAAACCAGCTAGTCTTTCTGTCTAAACAGGAAAATTATTAGTACAACAATGAAAAATGACAGTGAAAAACAACAACAAAAACTAAGAACTAAAAACAGTTGAATAAAGTGTCTGTCTTAATGCTGTCCATCCAAAGATGAACAGGAGAGTCATGAACTGCTCAAGGGTCACTCTGATGCAATGCATAGACATTTCCAGATCTAAACACAGCCAGAAATATGGCAGGACTTCAGCACTTTTACTAAAGGTGGTATAATTATATTTCTAACTACAATAATATATAATATTAAGTTTTAACTATATTAATGCAGTCACATACTCATATAGCTCTAGGTAGTATTTTACCTAATCATTGAAGCTTTAAATCTTTCATCTACTTTAATTAACCACTGCTTATCAGATGCATCACTCACTCTTGGAAGGGCTTATCCCTCAGCTTTACAATTTAACTAAATATAACCTCTTCTATTATAATACAATTATCTAAGCAAACTAATTATTTATTACATAATAAATAAACAAAAAGCATATCCCAGTTCAGTTCCAGGATGACCTTTAAGCTGCTGCTCTTTGCCATTGGAAAATCTGCTGTTAATCTAGTGCACCACTACAACCACTACAACTCTTATCAGATGCAACACTTCACTCTGCTTAGGTGGAGTAATTTCACAGCTACTCATTAGTTAAGTACTCATCTATTATAAATGCATTTTGTACAAAGAAGCCAACATAAGTTAACAAAAAATATACTATGCATATTAATTTTTTTGAAGTACTCCTTAAAATACATAGAAAAATGGCCCATTAAACTAAAAATGGCCCATTAAACTAAAAATGCCAATCAAATATTTTTAATATAAATTCACAGTTTGCAGATACTTCAGAGCATAAAGGCCTCACCTATTAATTATCAGGACCATAAAAGACATATTCATGTGCCATTATCATAACATAAACCATCCTAACCATACATACACAATATAATAATGTGTACTATGTAAAAGAACTTTCTTGTAACAGAATCACTGAAAGAATTATAGTGTATTTTTTTACAGTTAGAGTATTGACACCATTACAAATAGATCTAGCTACTCCAAATTCATTCCATTCTGTATAAACAATAAAACACAAAAGATAAAACAAAATTACTGAAACAGAAAATACAATCAAAGTGTGACCTGAAATTAATTTTTTTAGCTTATAGGTGAATTTTATGTCTGGATTAGAACAGAAAGAAATAATAATATATACCTGTTTTATAGGCATACAAGATTGAGTCCCTGATAAGTATTATATTATAGCTGGGTCTTTATCTTGGGTCTTAATGATTGTTCAATTGCTTGAACTGTTCCTTCCTTATAAAGGTTAATGTGGGCTAGCTTATTCAAACACGAGGATTAAAAAAATAAAACTGTTGTGTCTAATAAGGTTTACTACTGTCAGTATTATCTTGATATGACAATTGTTATTATAGTCCCCTAGCATTCAGTTCTTGCAATCCCTCAATTGCACGACTTAAAAATTTACATTTTACATTCAGTAGAGTTTGGGCTAGACTATGGAGGCATGAATTATACACCTCTCATTAAGTCAATTAATGGAGATTGTTACTTTAACACTTAAGTAACATGTGAGTAAGAGACTGCAGCAAACAGTGCTATAGAGAGAATGTGTAAGGCTTGGAAGTGTAGAGTTCTTGTCACACAATAAAAAAAATGTAATTATTATTGTAATTATTATTATAATTATTATTATTATTATTATTATTATATCAAAGAAATTACTAAAGAACAGCATGTAGTGATAAACATATATCTAATAAAAAATGTATGCATGTGGTATATTGATATTCCAAAGGTTCTTGTATTTTTAGTTAGTTTATTTTTCTTAAATATAGCTAATGAGTAATAGAAAAGTTCTTCCTGAACGTATTTTCTGAGGGAAAAGAGTAGCTGCTGAAAGGTCACTCCAGAGATGCAGTGGTTTGATAAACCAGCTCAGTTGGGAATTGTATGACTTCAGTATGCCTGGCACACTCATATGACTCCAAGCCATTACAGTAATAAAGCTTTATAGCTATAACCACAGTTTATCAGATGCAACACTTGCACTATTACAAGATGTACTCACACAGCTACTGAGAACACTTTTATAAAAATTCCAAACAGATCCTCCCTCCTTGAAAGTTATTATGTGCATTTGTTTGATCTGTTCATCAAAATTTTACATGCTATTTTAAAATTTGACTAAAATATAAACAGTGTAACTGTTACTAAGATGTGATCATCATAAAGTGTATTGCAGGTGTCAGACTTGTTTCAATGGCTGTCCTGTTACCATAATCTAGTCCGAAGCAGAACAGAATAGATTGAGGGAGGGATTGACTGACTCCAGACACACATGACACACCCACATTGATGCGCCTGTGGTAGCTGAATATATGCAATGGATAGTCCACTAGTGGTCATATACCTCAACCTCTGGGAGAAGGGCATCGATGCATAGGCAGTAAGACCATTGGAGTAGGAGGAGGGGAGCAGAACAAAGAGAGAGAGGGGTTAAGCAAAACTAAACAAATGGAGGGGTTAGAGGTATGGAGCATCATAGTAAAAAACTAAGAGGGGGAGAAGAGAGGAGGGGAAGAAAAACTGATGAGGGAAGCATATAGTAGTCAAGACTACTTAAATTAAAGGAAGAGGGGCAGAGTAGGCATAGTAGTCAAAACTAAAGATAGTGTGGGAAGCATTATATGTTAGTCAAGACTAAAGAGGAGGAAGGCTGGGAGATGCACAGGATGGGACAGCAAGTAGTACGTAAAAAGTGGGGAGAACAATAGTTATTATAGTCATGAGACAATTAAAAAACAATAAAGCGAGTGTAGAGAGCTGGGGCACAGGGACGGAGTTCCCTCCCCCCAATATAAGTTCAGCCCCTTATTATCAGAATACCCCCAATATTAGCCCTCTTTTGTAAAGTGTATGGTCCATAATCACATTTAATTCCATCTATTCAACTGTCAGACATGTATATGTATGTATGAAAGATTTTTAGGAAATTCTGTGTGTGAGCAACCAAGTGATTTGTTAGCCAGACCTAATTATTTTTCTCTCTTCACATCAAGTAAATGTCTTATTGGAATCCAATGCATTGCATAATATACAAATGCTAGTATAAATTTGTTTACGTCAAATGCTGACAATAAAATGTATTACTTTTTTACAAAGCACAAGCAGTTGTATATTGTGATATGCGAAGTTCACCGTATTTATAACCCCGCCCTTTGGCATTTTCCTCCCTCCTAGCCAAAATGTATGCATCAATCCCTGAGGGTTTATTTTATAAGGGGGGTGTCAGGGGGGCTTTCACAACCCCCCCCCCCCCCCCCCCCCCCTACCCGGCTTGGATTTGACATATCCAGTATTGGTATTTGGTTGTAGCTATAAACTCTTTTTTGTGAATTATTGATGGATAAATATCAAGCAGCTTTGACTGAGAACTAGATATTGTAAAGTATAAACCATATGAGATGATCTGTATATACCAACAGTTTACCGTCTGTTTTTGACTGCATTTATTACCACTTCAACAGGATTGGTCAAAAGAATAAATTGGGGAGGGAAAATCTTGGCTTTGGGGGGGGGGGGGGGTGCTCTTTATTTTTCTATTAGAGAGCATTTCTGTTTGGGGGAGGAAATGTCTGCTTGGGGGGGATTTCCTCTCTTCCGCCCCTCTGTATGAAACCCTGATATTTTGATTCCTGATTACAAATAACCAATATGAAACTGCATAATCTAGTATAGCAGAGCATAGCTTCCATGAGACATACACAATTTGTCTTGCACACATTTGCCCCCAGCTCTACCCTGTAGCGAATGTTATCGAGCAGTTCTTTTGAATAGCACAGTATGCTTCAGCAAGGCAACTCAGGTCCACATATGTACATATTTAGCTGATATTCAGCTATTCCTCCTAGCGTGTTTTTTTGTTGTTGTTGTTGTAGTTGTTTAGTTATTTTTTGTGTTGTTTTTTTTTTGCCCGTGGACATTTTTACAGCTTAGACATTTTGTACTGGATGTGAGAAGTTGTGTAGGTAGGAGAATTTTTTACTGTCGCTTTACTTAATTCTGCTGGTAAAAAAGAAATTCTGCTAGTAAGTGTATGTTATGTGTGATTTCGTTTCATACATGGGGGAGAGGGAGGTCTCCCCCCCCCCCACACACACAAACACACACACACACACACAAAAACACATACACAAACACACACACAAACACGCACCAAATGATAAAAAAAAACTTGTATGAAATCCTGCTAAGTGACCGCAGCAGCTGAATGCGTGACAACTCATTAAATGTGACCGTCTACAGGAAAATTGGGCACGACGCGGGCCCTATCAAAACAACTTTTGTGCACTTACACATTCGTCCTCATCAGTACAATGAGCTCTCTGAATTTTAAAGCCGTTGCTTCAGCCGTTGTCGGTATATGCACCCTAATCATTACCTTCCATAGGCTTATTTAATACATTTTTAAGAATCAAATCGATTTTTCCCGACGTTTATGCGTGCCGCGCTGTGCCCAACTTTCCTATAGACGGTCAAAAATAATTATCCAAAACAGTATGTGGCTGTTGTCATGAAATATTCATTCCAAAAATTAAAATTATATTTCCTCTGTTGGAAATACCTTCCTTGTGATTGAATTGAATAGTCAGTAGTTATTATTCATGACAATGTACAACAATTTTATGTATGTACTAGGCTTAAAAGATCCATTATCGTAAGATTAGAAAAATGCTGTTTGGTGCTGTTAGCCACTTTATCACTGTAATGTATGTGAATGGGTCGGATAGTTTAATGCATTACTATAAAAACAAACAAACAAAACAAAACGAATACCAAACACCTTATCGTACAAACAAACCACTCTGTCCAAGATACTTCATAATCAATGAGCTGGTCTCTCAATGGAAGATTTACCATTCAGAAGGCCAGTGCATCACAATAGGGATTCATTTTTATTCTGTTTATAATATGCCGCAGAATTTTATGTGTACCAATATTAAACAATTCGATCGCATATCTAAATTGGGAGTGTATTAAAAATATAAAATAAATAATATGCAATTTTAAATAACATTTCTTATAATAAAATCAGTCTCTGTATAAAATTAAATAAGTCAACAGTATATAAGATAAATATAACAATATCAAATTGTGTGGTAGTTAATTTAGAAGACAATTATCTTCTTCACTGATGCCTTTTCTCCATAGAGCACATCCTGCAAGTAGAACATAAACGGGGAAAAAAATATTAAAAATTTTAAATTTAAATGACATCATCAGGGATCTTGTGCATGTATGTGAATGTGTGTTGGTGCATGTGTGTGCGAGGGAGCATTGGGTCAAATCTAAGTTTTAGTGATTAGTTAAAAAAAATCTCTCACCATTTCCACAAAAATGTCATCATGGACCAGAGCTGTCTCATTTCAAAGACAGGTGTGACATCAGACCTGGGGTAACACCACCACAGCACAGCACAGCATACTGGCTCCCTATGTTTAAAGCAACGATACATCATAACTATCAATGTCTCTTTCAGGAGATAAAGGGTACCCAAAATAGTATTTGCATCCTACCCCTTCCTCTTCCAATGGCTTCATTATACGAGCAGCAAAATCCAAAATCAGTAATAATGTAAGGCCAAGAAACGTGATGCGTAAATTATTCTTCCCAGTGACCTATCTTTATCTTCTATTATTTTGATGCAAATATTGTTTTAACAACGAGAGTCAATTTCAGGGTGTTCCCCTAGTTTGATTCCTTAGGACTTGCAGTATGTTAATAAGCTCTTTTTTTTTTAAAGAGAAAACTGCTGAGAAGTACTTTCTTGCTATTAGTTTTGGGTCCATCCTTAAAATGGCTGGACTATTCTAGTGATTATGGCAAAAATAAGCCTTCTCCTCTGCAACCCCTCTCTCTCCCCCCCCCTTAAAAATTCACATCTCATTGTTAAAATTAGTTGTTGAGAGAGCAATTGAATGAATGACTGTGAGCTGGGCCAAAACTAGACTCCACGTTCTAATTTTGAGTCAGCAGTGTGTTAATGGTAACCCTTTTGTTCCACTTTGTCCACACCATAGTTCAATAGAGGCAGGCAGGGAAGAAGAAAAAAAAAAGAAAGAGAAAAAAAGAAAAGAAAAGAAAAGGAGGTCAGAAAAAAGGATGATAGATAAGGAACCCCAAACTCACTTGACTATCCCATCTGAGGAGCCAGTTGCTATGACATTATCCTTGTTCCAGTCAAACAACTGAACACACACACACACACACACACACACACACAGATATAGTTTAGATTATGACATTCATAAATGTACCATTAAGGGCCATACTTTACGTTAGAACACACAAAAATACACATATGCACACACAAACACATGCATGTACACACCTCAGAAGAGGGTCTGTTATGGCTTGAAAAAATATGGGGTTGACAACAGGAATTAAATACTTCTGTGGTGTTCTAGTGTTTGGGTAGTCCTACTCCTACTACTGTCTCATCAATATGTAGCACAACCACAACATATTATCTCCAACCAAATTAACCACACTACTAACAACAAACCAGCCAACCATGTCCTTGAAGGTATGTACATAACTTGCAGTGATGATGCTAGTGAAGTGATATGTATATGACCTGATTGTGTTATGGTACCTTACAAACACACTCACATACTTACACACACATGTACACACTTGACTTCCACTGCGAATGATTGGTCACCTGGCCTCCCAAGATAGGGGGGTCCAGTGTGCTTGGTTGGACCATGCTTAGTCTGGAACCTCCCCTCAGACCTGTTCACTACTATGGGTGACCCTACAAAGGAATACTAGATTCCAAGGTAGCATAGCTCCGAGGTTCATTGGTACACTCAAGTCCCTCCACCACGACAAGGTGATGGCCCAATGAGGGGGCATGTACACACACACACACACACACACACACACACACACACACACACACACACACACACACACACACACACACACACACACACACACACACACACACACACACACACACACACACACACACACACACACACACACACACACACACACACACACACACACACACACACACACACACACACACACACACACACCAATCCTTTAGGACAAAAACAGCAATAAAGAGGAGGGAAGGGAAGGGGGGGGGGTGGTGGAGGGGAGAATTAAAGAAATAGTGAGTAATGAAGTAAAGACTGCAGGGAAAGGAAAAAAGAGGAAGAAAACAGTGAAAAAAATCTATAGTCTAATCACGCTCCGGGAAGCAACATATAAACTGTGCCACACGCCTCTGGAGAGCATTGGTAGCTATTAAATTGGCTGATTTTAAATCTGCTCTATAACTTATTTTAACAAGTGTCCCAAATTTACACAAACTTCATTTAAGCTACAGTAGGGGTCAAAAAAAAGTTCCCATTGAGTCTGGTTTAAGGACTTTCTAAAGTCTGTTGGGAAGACTTTTAAAGAACCCCTTCTAGAGCACTTCAGTTATTGTGGTTAAACAAGTACAGGACAGCATCTGCTTGATGTGTAGCACCTGCAAAATCAAAAGTCTCCTTACCCTAGAGACTATTTTTCTGTTAGTAGCTAAAAAGTCTGGTCTGCTATGGGAACTTTTTTTTGACCCCTACTGTAGCTTGAAACAGATTCACATAATAGATCAAACTAGACAGCTAGTTTTAAATAACAGATAAATAACTATATCCAATAAAAGAAATTTTATTTTAAATTAAGTCTAGCCTGGTCGGTGAAAAGGCCCCATCTCCTGAAACTATGCATGAACACTCATCTACCTGCACGGACTGTCACACAGCACCAAACACATAGACTAGGTTACCAGACAAATGCCAGGTCCCTAAAGTCTAGGTTATGTCCCACACATACATAAGGTGACCTACACACATTACTTCCATGCACTGTTTAAAGAGTCAGGATTCATGGTTGCAAGTTGGGTTCATGGTTGCCAAGCTTTAATTAGTGATAGGAACGTGTTTAAAGAGTCAAGATTCATCGTTGCAAGTTGGGTTCATGGTTGCCAAGCTTTAATTAGTGATAGGAACGTGTTTAAAGAGTCAAGATTCATGGTTGCAAGTTGGGTTCATGGTTGCCAAACTTTAATTAGCGATAGGATCGTGTTTAAAGAGTCAGGATTCATGGTTGCAAGTTGGGTTCATGGTTGGCAAGCTTTAATTAGTGATAGGAACGTGTTTAAAGAGTCAGGATTCATGGTTGCAAGTTGGGTTCATGGTTGCCAAGCTTTAATTAGTGATAGGAACGTGTTTAAAAAAGTCAGGATTCATGGTTGCAAGTTGGGTTCATGGTTGCCAAGCTTTAATTAGTGATAGGAACGTGTTTAAAAAGTCAGGATTCATGGTTGCAAGTTGGGTTCATGGTTGCCAAGCTTTAATTAGTGATAGGAACGTGTTTAAAAAGTCAGGATTCATCGTTGCAAGTTGGGTTCATGATTGCCAAGCTTTAATTAGTGATAGGAACGTGTTTAAAAGGTCAGGATTCATCGTTGCAAGTTTGGTTCATGGTTGCCAAGCTTTAGTTAGTGACAGGAACGTGTTTAAAAAGTCAGGATTCATCGTTGCAAGTTAGGTTCATGGTTGCCAAGCTTTAATTAGTGACAGGAACGTGTTTAAAAAGTCAGGATTCATCGTTGCAAGTTAGGTTCATGGTTGCCAAGCTTTAATTAGTGATAGGAACGTGTTTAAAAAGTCAGGATTCATCGTTGCAAGTTAGGTTCATGGTTGCCAAGCTTTAATTAGTGATAGGAACGTGTTTAAAAAGTCAGGATTCATCGTTGCAAGTTAGGTTCATGGTTGCCAAGCTTTAATTAGTGATAGGAACGTGTTTAAAAAGTCAGGATTCATCGTTGCAAGTTAGGTTCATGGTTGCCAAGCTTTAATTAGTGATAGGAACGTGTTTAAGTTGGTGCTACCAGCACTACAAGCCCTACCGTAGTTCCTTACATAGCCACTACCTCATCAAGTTGCCCTCATCAAGTTACAGGACTGCCTGTCGATGAGGATGAGTTCCGAGATGAACTAGCAAAAGCGCTGCCAATCCGCTACAATTTCTGAGAAGAACTAGGGCAGGCTCACTAACTTAGATAAAGTCGTGCTCCCACTCTCTATTTTTCTCCCCTAACTTAACGAAGGTAACCCACACACTTTGCATCCCGGTGTCCAGAGAGTTGAAAAATATGATTATGTACTCTTTTAGTGCAATTTGAAGACAATTGGATAGACCAATTTATTAGAAATTTTAATTGGCTATCATGCTCATGTCAATATACCAGGAATTTAGACAGTGCTATTGTTTTCATTTCATTGATCCACGATGCTATATTCATTAGGCACAAGATATAGTATTACTTATAGTAAGATATTTCATGGTGAAGGTGGACACATAATGATGCCTTGTTATCCTAAAAGTATAGGACATGCCCAAATGCTCTACACACTCTCTGACTCCATGGTGGATTATAAGATGTGGAATTATGAAAGTGGTTAATACATGTACATGTGAGTAATACAGCTGATGACAGTTCTCTTACAACAACTAACAGCTGCATTTTTTTTTAACTTTTTGTGTCATTAGTGATGATGCTGCATTTAGTTCAAACACAAACACACACACATAAAAAAAAATAAAAAAAAATAAAAAAAAAGAGAGAGACCACCAATATTAATCAACAATATCATCCACCATCACTACCCACAAGTGGTATCATACAAATACCATAGCCACATTCCAACAAAAAGTAATCAAGTCCTTTTTACATGTGTCAATTGAGAGTATGTTTTGCTTACTCACAAATAACTTACAGAAGTAGTCATAAATTTCAGAAATTTTCATAAAATTAGCACTGGTAGTAACTTTGTAGTAGTGTCCTTGTTAAAACAAATGAGTAATTGCATGTGGTGTTCGGATACTGTAGTGAAATTTACACAAAGTGTAGCCTCTTTTAGTTAACATCTCTAAGATGAAATCATCCATGTATCCGTGTACCCACCTCAGTCTAAGATGTGTACACTGATGACATGAAGATGAGAAGTGCACCAGCAGATCATAGCCAACAACAACAATAGCTGTCATAATGCAATGTTTACACACATTCATGTGTCTCCACAATGAGTTCTTGAAATGAATAATACCAACACAATTTCCAGTTTGTATTAACCACACTGTTTCCAGCATACACACAAACGCAACACATCTTGCCTGCCTCGTGCCACATACACACACACACACACACACACACACACACACACAATGGCAGCATTATACACTGCTTTGGTTGTTATGGTGCATCACTGCTACTGAATTAGACCACCGACTTGACCCAACCGATGACTAAATAAACTGATGATAGCTACCTTTGACTGGGTTGTAAATTCCAGCCGTTTGACTCGCCTTCAGAATTAGTTCAAGTGTATGTATACAATTTACGAATAAATATTATTAATAGTAAATTACAAGAACAACATCAAAGGCAGTCGGTGAGCCCAAAACAACTAGTAGAGGTAGTAACCTTCCAAAATGAGAGATGATACCAAAAATAATAGAGAGAGAAAAGTCCAAATCACAGTTTTAGAGAGAGAACCAACAACTGAAGGAAGAGAAAGCAATCAGTATAAGAGAGTAATTCTAACAGTAATTAGTGCAAGAGACAGAAATAGGAATACTAGTGAGTGAATGAAGGCGTGAACTAGTTCAAATGTAAATTAGTATTAATGATCATAAGTTAGTTTTCATGCAGCAGCTTCAACAGCTACTCTACTGCAGATGGACCGTATTTGAGCCCCATTTCCAACTTTGAATAGTTGGTTTTTGAATTGTTCTCAATACTATAAAAAGTTTCTGGTACTTCTTTTTTTTTCCCTATTCAAGTGCAAAAATATCAATACAAATTTACTGAATATTTTTTCAGAATTTCACAATTGAAATCAAGTAAATCTACAAGTGTAGAATGACCCCACAAAAAACCCACCAATGAACAACAAAATAAAAACACAAGAGTGACTGCTTTGAGGCAATAGTACCTTCTCACTAAGAATAGCTGATGACTGCCAACCAAGGCAATCATGAACACACAACAATTATCACATAAGCCACATAACCACAACTATATCTTGGTTAATCTTACCCATGTAATTTCAGATGAGGGACCCACAAACACTCATGTATGTACATCATGTGTCGAGACTCCTGCAATACACACACACAAACACACACTCACACACATAAGCACCTTACCACCAGAGTTTCCAAGTAAACATTTTTTATGTATTTATAGGGAAATTCAGGTATAAATTTGGGGGAGTCTGGTAGTAGTTCATTTTATTGTAACAAATAAACTAGTGATGTGGGCACCAACACTGTTTCATTACCTTGAATTTGCACCCCAGCAAATGCCAGGCATCTAATCACAGCTGGGTTGACTGGTGGGGCTGGTGGGAGGCAGAGGAAGAAAAAGCCAAATGGAAAATTGCCAGAGTGGGGCTTGAACTAGGATCCCAGCAAAAAAATCTTATAAGATCTTACTTGTTGGATTAAGATCTTACTAGCCTATATAAGATCTTAATAAGAATGATTAAGATCTTAATAAGATTTATTTAAGATTTTTTGGCTAAGAACTTGATAAGTTCTTACATAAGATCATGACAAGAATGATCAAGATCTTAATAAGATTTATTTAAGATTTTTTGGCTAAGAACTTGATAAGATTTTACATAAGATCTTGATTAGAATGATCAAGATCTTAATAGTATTTTAAATAAGAACTTGATAAGATCTTATATAAGATCATGATAAGAATAATCACGATCTTAATAAGATTTATTAAGATTTTTTGGCTATGAACTTGATAAGATCTTACATAAGATCATGATAAGAATGATCAAGATCTTAATAAGATTTATTTAAGATTTTTTGGCTAAGAACTTGATAAGATTTTACATAAGATCATGATAAGAATGATCAAGATCTTAATAAGACTTATTAAAGATGTTTGGCTAAGAACTTGATAAGATCTTACATAAGTTCTTGATAAGAATGATCAAGATCATAATAGTATTTTAAATAAGAACTTGATAAGATCTTATATAAGATCATGATAAGAATAATCACGATCTTAATAAGATTTATTTAAGTTTTTTGGCTAAGAACTTGATAAGATCTTACATAAGATCATGATAAGAATTTGCATACATACATTTTAATGATATTCATAGCATCCCATAGCATTTTATCACAAGTCATATCCCTCATAAGCACAGCATCTGAAGTTGTAAGTCACTCCTGACGAAGGGCTCACTCATAGCCTAAATCTTGCAAGTTTAAGCAAGATCTTGAAAGTTCGAGCAAATTCTTAATCAAGATCTTGTAAGTTTGAGCAAGATTTTAATCAAGATATTGCAAGTTTGAGCAAGATTTTAGTCAAGATCTTGCAAGTAAGAGCAAGATCTTAATCTAAATCTTGCAAGTTTAAGCAAGATCTTGAAAGCAAATTCTTAATCAAGATCTTGCAAGTTTGAGCAAGATTTTAGTCAAGATCTTGCAAGTAAGAGCAAGATCTTAATCTAAATCT
>WLWD01001956.1_pt1 | contig 58068 bp, 17 predicted proteins | sample 6712731 | NCBI WGS metagenome assembly WLWD01 (sample SAMN12718690, study PRJNA576275) | sponge metagenome | isolation source: marine sponge | host: Mycale hentscheli | place: New Zealand: South Island, Marlborough, Capsize Point | collected 2014-11-01 | reverse complement strand
GGTGAAGTTTCTCCGCATTTACTCGGAAACTAGCTCGAGGTTTGAAAAAGTGGTCAATTTAAGGGACTTAAATTCTCCTACTGCATTAAGTCTTACTTATTTTAAAGGTTAGTTCTCAGGCATTCATGAAATTGAATGTTGACAGACAGACAAACACACTACTGTAACCCTCTCGCACGTGTGCGCTGAGGGTTGTCTAGTCGGCACACTTACTCTTTAATGGGTTACTTGCACAATTGAATAGATCTGTACCAACTTTTAGTCCATTAAAGTGTAAATTAATCCTTTGCCTTCTGGTCTGCAATTAGCAATGCTTTGAACCAGTTATTCAAAGAGTAACATTTCATTGTACCATCCCACCATTAATGGGAGATGTGTACTAATTCTGCAGCTTAGTAGCATGCTGAACCTTCACGCTATTCTATATATCTGTGCCTCTCCATAATTAGAAGTTTTTTAATTAGTGATAAAAGGAAGGTACATGTGTCAGTCTAGAATTACCACACAGTATTTATAAGTAAGCGTTCTTTAATTAGAAGTTTTATCCCCTGATTTGTATCTCCAAAGCGGTCATTAGGGACTGATCATTTGAATCTGGCTATGTCTCAGGTAGTGACATATGTACAATGAGTGACTTTAGCCGGAATTGCAGACATGCCTGCAGCATGCATGGGCAATGGTTGAAAATGTTTCGGGATAATAAGCCATTATTTTGGTGTAATCTGGAGCATCCATGAATTGGGAGCTGTACCGTGGAGACTGCCAAATTTACTCGTGTGATCAACCAATTACACGGCACTGTAACCTGTGGTTGCGAAATGTATACGTTGGTGAAAGACTGGTAGAGAGACAGAATGAATGTATGTGTTCCTCCGGGTTAGTGTTTGGATACGTGATAGGGTACAAAAAAAGACAAGCTGAAATTTGAAAATATATTTTCCACATTGTCCTCAATAGTGTGATTTGTTTCATCTCATTCACGCCACTCACCTAAGGAATGTGCGAATTGGTGTCACCCACCACCAAGTGGCAGTGCCGGTTCCCTTGAGGTCTGATTGTGTGTGTGTGTTTGTGTGTACATGTGGATATGTATGTGAGGTTGAGTGCTGTTAAGCATTCATTGCTGACATCTGGCACAATGTGCCTCCAGCATTCAAAACTTGCAAACAGCATGTGAATCTTGTATACTAAATGCATTCCGTCTTCTTTGACCCACCTTATTGACTACCCATTGTCTAATAGTTCACAGCTTATTTCTAACCCAGTCACAGGGTACGTTTTTACAGCTCTGGCTATTGAGCAAGCATCTTCTCCGAAATAAGGTGTAAATAAATTAGTAAATAATATGCTATTAATCAGTTGTTGTTTTTTTGTTGTTATACTGAATGTTTCCATTGTCTACTATTTCACAGCGTATTCCAAACCAGGTACTTTACAGCTCTGGCTATTGAGAAGTAACTTCTCTTATATTGAGGAATATATATAAACGAATTAGGTGTAAATAAATTAGTAAATAATGTACTATTAATTGGTGTTATTTTTGTTATAGTAGCTACCTATTTCCTGAAATTGTGGTTGGTGATGTTACTGTAGTAATTTTGTTAGCTATTTGCCGACACCCACCTGATGAGCTCATCCCAGTGATAACTGGAAAGTTATGAATTGGAAGTTGAGGTTTCTCCTAATTCAGTAATTTCTTCCTGTGGAAGAATTGGGGGATTCGAAATTTGAGAAGAGATTGAGACAGAATGGTTATGAGTTTCACCTTTTTTTTTTTTTTAAAGTTTTGGTGGTCCTTTTCATATCACGTATTTGGTCTCCTTAATATTGGAAGATAAAGATTGTGTGTGTGTGTGTGTGTGTGTGTGTGTGTGTGTGTGTGTGTGTGTGTGTGTGTGTGTGTGTGTGTGTGTGTGTGTGTTTCACCAGCAAAGGAGATATCTGCTTATAATAGTTATTGAGTTTATGACTCTTCTGGACTATAGTAAGATGAACTTTTCTCAATCCAGAGGTTGAAGGAAGTAAAGATTAAGTGTGAGGGGAAAAAGTACTACGTAACTATCATAGCTCAGAGGCTTAGAGCACTGTTGGCTAAGACCAGGCGTTCTTTGTTTGATTCCTGTCAATAACTGTTCTAGTTACATAGTTTTATTTGCTAATGTTTGGCCCTTTCTTATGTATCTTTTAACCCTTAACCCACAGTTGATAAAGAAGATCCAACCTGGTGTTTAGGGTTAAAATGTTGTTGTTGTTTTCTCTATTTAGTTTACATACATTAGTAAATGTTATTATAGCATATGTATGTGCATGGTGCATGCATGGTAAACATTCTACTGCACACACAATATCAAACCCACTGACTTATAGAAGAGTAAAATATTCCAATTCTGGAAGAAATGATTTCTTGGCACTCTTATGGCCAGATATGTGACGGACGAGCAGAAGTTTAAAACACGCAGGCTTGTGGTTAAAGAGATACATGCTTTGTAAGGAATTGAAAGGAAAGAAACGATACAAACATTTTAATAGTGTTTCATTTTTGTAATAATTGTATATGTACATATTTTTCCTTTTTCTTGAAAAATAATGTGCTCCGTACGTACGTATATGAGAACCTGTGAGACGACTAAGTGAATGGGGCGTCTGCTCTACTGTATATGGTGACTACTCACTTTATCTCCATGCCTTTCCTTATTGGGAATTACACACGGTACATACAATGTTCATTGGTTAGTCTATTATTAGTTATAGTACACACGCACACACACATTATTGTAGCATCGTGGTATGTAATGTCGTATGTTGTCCGCCCCTAACAGTATCTCACTGGCTTCGCTCGCTCGATAATAACATATACCCAATTTTCCCATATTCAATTGTTCATAGTTGCGACGGATCACGAGTGAGCTTGGGAGGTTTTAAACTAGCAAGGATAGTAGGTACTTAAGAAACTCCTTATCCTCATCATATTTAAGGAGGAAGTCACATGTGTGAAGTGTGGAATGGAAGGAAGTGACCATCACTATTGGGAAGTATAATTTGTTTTCATTTTTTCTTCTCCTGTACGTTTCCTCACCGACACAGTGTGCCAGTATGTGTGATGATCAGTCGTGAGAATCAGGTGTTACATAATTGTCAGAGTACAACTACATAGCCTAGCTTCGACCACAGAGAGAGCTGCGTGCATAGGTTTCCCAGCAAAGAAAGTTGTGTATTAATTAATGATGGAATTTTTGTGATCCCATGGGACGATTGCCAACATTCTTAGAAATTCTTCAGAAAAACAAAAGGTCATTTGTCATTTTCTTTGATGTTGTGTGCTACTATAGGATATGTATGTCTTACTACTGTCATGGTACTCGGAATTTAACTAGGGTTTCCCCATGACCTGAGTAGTGGTGTGGTTTAAATTAGTGTTTCTATATTATGTATACTGATATTTGGATTATACACAGCGACAGTAAAGTTAGCATCATATTTGTTTGATTTTTTATACTCAAGCACTTTCAAGTGTAAGCGTGTGATATGTGTGTGTGACAATGTTGCAGTATTTATGGTCGTAATAATTGGTATGATTCCTTTATGATGGGTGATCACTTATGAGTGTCTTTTAAATACAGTCATATACATACATACATACATACTAGTGTTGGGCGGTTAACCGGTTTGACGATTAAATCGCGATTTTTTAAACCGTCGATTATTAATCGTTCTATTTTAAGCTAAATACGATTACCGCACGCGTGCGCCCCGCGCGTCCTCTCATTTTTGTGTACCTTGGAACCAGTCTTTCACCGCGAAGAAAATGTCTGCCATCAGTCTTTCACCGCGAAGAAAATGTCTGCCATACTAAGAGTTTCTGGTGCGTGCGTGGTAAAAAAGAAGAATACTAAAAGCAGTGTCTGGAAGGAATTCGGGATAAGAGCTACTGAAGATGGGAAAGTTATAGCAAGTGAACAAAATAGTCCGCTCTGTCTAACCTGTGGAAAAAGCGTACAAGCTAAGGGGAGCAACACAACGAATCTCTGGCAACACTTGAGAGAGCACCACCCTTCAGCATACGCCGAAATATCGTCTGAAAAGGCCAGTAAAAAGGATGGTGAGTGTAGCATGCAGTTAACTCTGGATAAATCTAATTCAAAAGCGAATATGTACCCCTCTACTAGCAATCAAGCTAAGGAACTTAATAAAGCTGTTGCTTATTTTATAGCCAAGGATACCTTCCCTATTGCTACAGTTAACAAGCCTGGGTTTAAACATTTAGTTTCAAAATTGAATCCAAGGTATGAAATACCAAGTAGGAAGCATTTTACTGATTTTGAAATACCAGCCTTGTATTCTTTGATTAAAGATAGCAAAGTGAAACCTGTCCTAGCACAAGCTGAATGTTATTCTGCCACAACAGACTTATGGACGAGTGGCTCTTGTGATCCTTACATAACATTTACTATTCATACAATCAGTGAAGATTGGAGTTTGGCTTCTTTCTGCTTAGAAACTGTTCCATTATATGAGGATCACACAGGACAAAATATAGCAGATGCAGTTCTGGACATTTTAGGAAACTGGAGTCTTAATAAAGAGAAGTTAGTAGCAGTGACCACTGACAATGGTTCTAATGTTGTTGTGGCATTTCGTAATATTGCTGTTTTGAGAGTGAGCTGTTTCGGCCATAATTTAGATTTGGCTATCAAAAAAATCCTTCGTTTACCACAGGTTCGGCAAGCATTAGCTCGTTGCCACTCTTTGGTTGAACTGTTTCATCGCAGTTGGAAAAAAGCTAGAGACTTGCGACAGAAACAAGAAGAATTGGGTCTTCCACAGCATAAACTCATGGGTGATGTCCCTACCCGATGGGGATCTACTTACAACATGATATCACGCATTCTTGAGCAGCAACAGGCAATAAGCGCAATAATGGCTGGAGAGAGAAAATATTGGAACAAGATGCCCACTGACATTGAGTTTACCACACTAGAAACTCTCTCCGATGTTCTTAAACCTTTGTCTGTTTTGACTGATGCTCTTGCTGGAGAAAAGCAGGTAACTGCTTCAGCTCTTATTCCAATCCTGAAACATGTCACTGATTGTTTGACCCCTGCTAGTGGTGAGAGTAGATTAATGAAGGAACTAAAGGACACAATTAGGTTAGATTTACAGAGTAGGTATGATAATAAAAGTTGTGTCTTTGAAACTCTTTCTGTAGCCTCTTTTCTGGATCCACGATTCAAACATCGACACCTGCAACTTAAAGAAGAAATAATTACAAGAATAACAAGCGAATGTATTGGATCATTTGTCTCTTCAGAAACGATCCAGGAAGAATCCCCACCACCTGCAAAAAAATTAAAGGGTTTAGCAGCAGTTCTCAGTCATATTGACACTCAGTCTACTCCAGGTACCAGCACTGTGCTGTCACCGAGTGAGAAAATAAACCTAGAGATTTCTTCCTACATGGACATTCCTACATTGGAAATGGATGCTGACCCTTTAGTCTGGTGGAAATTGGAGTGTTTACATTTCCCAAACTTGGCTGTGCTCGCCAGGAAGTATTTATCAATTTGTGGCACTAGTGTTCCTTCAGAACGAATGTTCAGCTTATCTGGCCACATCTGCAGCAACAGCCGCAATCGCTTATTGCCAGAAAATGTAAATAAATTGGTTTTTCTGGCCCGGAACATGTAACTCTTTGCTGATTTAAAGTCATTGCACAGTTTATTTGTTTGTTTGTTCGGTTAACACTGGACACTTCACAACTTTCATCATTATTGTCTAAGTTTTGTTTGTTAAAAAAAATCTCAAATTTTTTAAATAATCGCTATAATCGCAATATTAAGGGTTGGCAATAATCGTCCTTAACTATGCTAAAATCGCCCAACACTAATACATACATATGGACGTGCATGTGTGATGAACATACAAACATTGTATATAATAATGTTTTTTCCAGACCCCTTTAAGGTTACGGTATACAATTTGCTCATTAATTATTCATGAGTTACTGTTTTTGTTTGTATCATCCACTACACATATTTTTATGAACTATGCTCCAAACATGAAATTATAATGTGTTCAAGTTTCTTTATTAGCTAGCTCTTGCTTTTCAATGAGCAGCCAGCAAGGCTTGACCGAGGACCCCCTAAGGCAAATTTTCGGCAGATTTTCGGCGTCAAATCTTGGCTTCATCATCACTCCTAGCTTTAGTGTGACAGCTTCCCTGGCTACTTTAGGACTTACTCGAGGGCCAGTCACAGCGATTTTGGCTCAATGGGCCATGGATCTCCAGATATTCACGATTTTGTGCCTTAGAGACGCCATTTTATCTTGATCTGGGAGACAAAACTGAGATTTTCTCGACAACCGTCAGCTTTCTTCACGAAAACTTTTTGACTGGCCCTGCAATGATGTTCCTACAATTAGATAGTGCAGCCTATACGGCAGAGTTGTTGACGACCATGCTGTAATTTGACGCCGAAAATGTTATATTTGCAGGAGATCGATCTTGGGCTGCCTATTCGCTATGAAGAGCTGACTACTAAAGAAATAGGAACTTTTAACAGCAAACTTTTATTGTTTTAAGTTTAGTTACATAAAAATAAGTGTAGTTGGTGATATAAACAAAAGTTGTAACTCATGAATAATTAATGAGCAAACTGTATACCGTCTTAAGTGAGAAAGTTTCAATCTAGTTTTCATGAAGGGTCAGAACTTGATAATTGTGATGATCATAAATGCTGGTGTAATGAAAAAATACAAAAAATAGCGCCAACCTCTCTTGATTGAAACTGTTTTTTTGGTGATGTAAAAATGTACTATATGTAATAGTTTACAAATTGATTAGTGAAGTATGTAAGACAAAAATACTCGTTAGATGCGTACCTGCTGTATGTACGTGTGTGAATGATACTTTGTATATTGGACTTGACTTGCCCAGTGATAATGTATTATTATTGGTTCATTCAATTGCTGTTAGTAATAAGGCTATTGTTGAGAGCTGGGGTTATTGGTGTAGTAGAACCGTGTCTTCTGTTAGACTACCTGTAACCCATTTGTCAGGCTACAAGTTGCTAGAACATGGGTTAGGGAGGCACGCTGATCCTAAACAAACATCTCGTCTTTTTATTAATTACTTTTTTTTCTTTTATCTACATGTATATCTTGTGTATGCTGGCAGTAGCAGGTTGTTAATCTTATTCAAAAGTTATTCTTTTAAAGAAGTTGTACAAAATGCAATATTCAGTTAAAATGCTTTTCAATAATTAAATTAAGCTCAACGTCGTGGTGCTATGATTATCACAATCACTTAAGTTACGTACCTCACCTTACCCACCTAGCAAGTAATGCTCTTACATATGTAAGCTCATGCATATGGGGCAGTTATGCATGTATTTATATACGTAGTTGCATTGTATGAATGATGATAAGCATGCACATATATATATATATCATGTGTGTGGTTGGTGTAAATAAGGCATGCATGCATTGTGTCCGTCTGGTGTGATTTTATTGAGTGCAGTTAATTAAGCATGACTCTAATGGCATTGAATTCCACCTGATCCCATGGACACTGTTACTTCATGACTCTTTATAAAGAGCAGGCCTGCATGCAAGTTTGAAATAAAACAATTGCCCTTTTTTTTTTTTTTTTTTTTTTTTTTGAAAGGTGATGGTTCAATGTGTTTAGATATGGTTTTTGTTGTACTGAGAGGTCAGAGTGCGTAGTGATGCTCTGGATTGCATTGTAAAGGATGAGTAGTTGTGTATACAAGTCAGTGTAGTAGTACGTGCGTGTGTGTGTGTGCTTGGATTAGATAAGTTCACTGGTTTCAGAAAGTATGCAATATGTATCAAAAGCAGTGTGGAGTATTTAAACATGCATGTATTATGAAGTGGTGGTTTGGGGGCGTGGCAAGTTATCATTTGGCTACACCCGTGTGAGTGCCATTTGACATAGTCTTGCGTTTCTTTTGAACATTCTCAATTAAAACTGTCCATTTAGTCTACATAATCCGACTATGTTTGTTTTACCAGAGCTGGTACCATAGTAACCATGCAATACCAGACAGCATCTTGATCCCACCCTATTACAGTAATATGTACTATTTAATCAAATGAAAGGAATGGTTTCAACATTGTGGAATTAACTGTAATCATACGGGGACAAGTACAGGCCTCAATGAGTGAAACATTTTTATTACTCATTGTGTACACAGAACCTGTTTGTCAGGTAATTTGAGGATTAATATTATAATACATACGGGCCTGTTACTGTATACCACAGTTACATTATTAAACTCATACTGATCAGTTTACCTGTTAGTTTAGTCAATATGATATATTTGTAAGTGCGTGTATTGTTGTGTCAAGTATTGAACTGTCTTGTGACATTTTGTATTCTTTCAGTTCCAATCATAAATATACAACCTTGTACATAGGCTTTTATACAGGATCTTTCACTGGGAGTGGCGGAGACAGTATACTTAGCCACACCCTTTTTAAAATTCCATGTTACTGCACATGCCTCTATGAGAGTGTATACTTCACACTGATCAGTGCTGTACAATACTCATTGAATTCTACTTTAGCTACTGTGTGTATTATTAACTTCCTAAAATTCTGGGAGCGGGAGAAATTCACTCTGTGGTGTTAGTTATTCTTAATAGTTTGTTTGCTTTTTTTAAAAGAATGCATGTATAGCTTGTGGTTAAGAGTGTGAGGAAGTTGAGGATGTGTGGCCGATAGTGTCACATAGGTGGTGGGTGGAAGTTCAGGATGTGGAGTAGGAGAGGTAGTGGGACATACCCCTTTCATATGAAACCACACAGTCACATCTAAGGTGTATTGCCTATGAGATTGTGGTTGAATACTTGCACATGTGCGTGTATCCACATGTGTATGTGTGTGTATCCACATGTGTATGTGTATGTATCCATATGTGTATGTGTGTCTACGTACATCTTCAAAGAGTCTATCGAGTTGTGTTCATTCCAAGTGTAGTGTATTTGTGAGGCATTGCAAGGTCCACTATAGGTGATTAACGAGGAACCCTTGCAATCAGATAGCAATTAAAATATACAATTGTTGCTGAAGTCACATAACTACTTAGCTTGTCTTGCTTTGGGGAAATGGTCTGCATCTGTTGAATCTTCTACTCTTAATTATAATCTCTAGGTTTTGTCGTATGATGTAAGGTTCTGTGGAATTAGTGGCTGTAACAGAGTGTACACAGTTTGGTTTCCTGGTTTATAGAAGTCCTTTGGTTTTCGATAGTGTGCAGGTATTGCTTATACTGAACAGCTGCCTTGCTGTTGAAGACACTATCTCTCAATGAGAAAGTGAAACGGTTTACACTTTGAGTTTGTGACTGCCATTTGTCAGTGGACAAGTTGAGTAACAATTTTCACTGACTGATTTCTTTTTTAATTGAATCTGGCATTATTTTAAATGAGAATGGATAAAATAGCAAGAATAAACTTGTGAAATTATACAGAGGCAGTATTTTTTGCTGTCGAGAGTACTATGGTCAGTATACATTGTTTCATGTACTTATATTGTACATACATTACAGTTCAGCTAAAGAAGTGTATGATGCAAATGATGTGATGCCAAACTTAACTAAATTTGAAGTGTCAAGCTGGCATTACATTTCAACCAGCCTGTTGTTTGAAAATTAAATGCTGTGCTTATTCCTTCCAGTTCTTGGCTGCCGTAATAGTAATAGTAGCTGTTTAAAAAAAAAAAAATGTGAATAGCAGGATGACGATTGGCATGCTTACTGTTTATTATGATCCTGCAAGGTGGCTGGCGCGCATGCATAGACAGATTTATTTTAGTATACTTTTAACCATCTTTGTTATTTACATATAGGTGTTCCTGCTCCTCCTCCCAATCGCTTGACAATTGAGGAAGTCTACGATACCACCACTGGGAAGCCAAAGTGCGACGTCCTCAAGCAGCACTTTGTTCGCGAAGGCAGAGTGGAAGAAGACCTGGCTCTCAAAATTATCTCGGAATGTAAGTGATCTGGGAATCGTCAGATGTTGTGATGTTTAATTAATGAATACGTCAATTTTAGTTGTCACCTAATAAATATATCCTCACTGCATTATTTATGGTTTAGTTGGTTGGGGTTTTTTTTTTTTTTTTGTTTTTTTTTCCTGGTTACTTGGTAAGGGATATCAAACAATTCTCTTTGGTCTGTGTGTAGTTGGTTTGTTTTTTAATGAATTTATGTTTCTGGACAAGCTCAGTAGAGGCCCTGAATAGTTTGAGGATGTTGTGGTACACTAATAGCACTTGTAAGGTTTCTTTGGGTTTGTGTGTTATGTACTGTATGTGTATGTGGGGTTGCTATAGGGAAGGAAATGATTAAATTCTTAGGTAGAGAGTTGGTTACTTGTTATTTCTTCAACAATCCAAGGAAGATGGCAGTGACAGAATATGTATGTAGCTTTTGTTTTGAAAATTTATGTTGTAGCTGTTCAGAATGCATTATATACTATTAATCTGGCAACATTTTGATATAATGTCTGCATGTACAGGTTGTGTCAAAATAAAATTGTGAGCACTAAGTGAATTTAATTGAGTATGGAAAGGGATAATTATCATACGGCGAGTGTTTTACCCCGAGTGATCATACTGTGCATGTGTTCTCTATGGTGGTGGAAGTAGTAATGTTATTGAGTGAGAACATTTTAACTTTATTATTCTTTTCAATTTTTAACTCTCCGTGCCTGACATTGTTTACTAGTTTAATGTATGTATCCACCTCACACACATGCACACGCATGCACACGCATGCACACACTGCATCTAACTTGTACCTTGCTCACGGCCTTTGTCTCTCCTTTAAATATTCAGCTCACATTGCTTAAGTGGCAAGTTTGAGTCCTTTTGGACAAATATAAAATATTAATTTATGCAAGGGACTGTCCCATTCTCTTTCACTCTTCCCACTTTCTTCACGTCTAGGTACGGAGTTGCTGCGTTCTGAAGAGACCATGTTGAACGTGGAGGCACCAGTGACAGTGTGTGGGGACATCCATGGACAGTTCTACGACCTCATGAAGCTATTTGATGTGGGCGGGTCTCCTGCTAACACCAGATACCTCTTCTTAGGGGACTACGTGGACAGAGGCTACTTCTCTATAGAGGTAAGGGACGCATTTATTTTGATGTGAGATTCAAAGATTTTACATAATAATGGAGGTACATAATGCGTTTCGGTTGTACAAGTTGTTGACCGTCTTCATGTGGTGATTTTTTTAAGCATGCACTATATAGTGTACTGTAATATGGTTCATTTAAAATTCATTGGTTTCTTCATAAATTCATTGGTTTTAGTGGCTGCTATCTGTTCATTATTGATTCTCCGCCAAAATATCAAAAAGTGAATGTAAAGTGGAGAGATGTTCACAGTTAGGTCTTACAAACTTAGTAGAGTTAATTTTCTATTATTTTAGTGGTAGTGGTAAGTTATCTTAAGTAATCTTTGTTCACGCACCATTTGCCAAAGCTATGTGTCTTACGTAACAGATTTGTTCTTACTATAAAATCCACTGCCCAATAGTCCAGTCACTACCTACTGTCCCACAGTACCTCAATAACCTTGATTTATAGAAACAATTTATTTATTTTTAAGTGAAAAAATGTTTGATGATAATATGTTTTTTGTAATTAATGTAACATTCTCCAATAATGAATTTAGATCCTCATCAGTTACTGTTTGTGTATTATACCAATATATCTCGTGTCACAGCTGCCATTTTCCATTTCACACATTCTAGCACCGCGATGGCGTGAAATTTATCAATTTGTAATATGTCGGGAATCTCGGTAATGACCCAAGGGCTGGTCATGCAATATTTACAAGTATCAGTACATGGTTTGATATTGGACAGTTATTATAACACATACCTATCGGGACTTTCACGGGATTCTCTGCAAACCTCTGTACAGCTACAGATAAGCCATACCAGTGTAGTGTGTGTGTGAGAGAGCATACAGATGAAAGCAAGACATTGATAGACACAGATGTGTCACCACTTGTCAGAAACATTAATAATTGTGATTTAGTCGGTCATTTGTGGCAGAGAAGCATCATCCGATGGGTGGCTTCCTTTCAAGGTCAAGGTGTGTGCGTTCATTCAACTTGGTTTTGTGACCCCGCTCAAAACAGTGGCATTCAACCCATTTGGATATACTTATGCTCTATAAATTTGTGTATTGCTCACCTGATCAATTAATGGTGAATGAATGGAGCTCTTGGAACTGGATGCTGGTTGCAATACTTACGTAGCTGTAAGGGCTTATCCTACATACGGTATTTCTATCTCTGATTTCTTTCCTCTACTCTGTGAGTCATCACTATTCAGAGTCACCCAGAGTAGTAGGCAAGTACATTACATTATACATGCATGCATGCATACATGTACATTATACTGTACTTTACATATTTCATATGTACCTAAAAGACATTTTGCTTTGTATTTCCCATAACTAAAGTCATGTAGTAATGCTGCTTTGAGTTGATATTCAGGTATACCTAAGTATGTGCCTACATGTGTGCATGTGTACATAGGTCATTACTAGTAGTACGAATTCTTGAACTAGACAATTACATATGTATGTTGTCTCATTATCTATGTATAATTCTTGGCATGATTGATGTCAGAGGAGATTTGTGTGTTTATATTTTGTGTTGTAGTGTGTGCTGTATCTATGGTCCTTGAAGATCAACTACCCTACGACTCTATTCTTGTTGAGAGGCAACCACGAGTGCAGGCATCTCACAGAATACTTCACCTTCAAACTAGAATGTGAGTACACATTGTAGCATGTGTTGCTTGTTCTTCATGTACATACATGCATGCATGATAAAAAGAATATTTTTTTCCTGTTACAATACATGGCAATCAGCAAGTGGGGAATAGTTGTGTGTGTGTGTGTGTGTGTGTGTGTGTGTGTGTGTGTGTGTGTGTGTGTGTGTGTGTGTGTGTGTGTGTGTGTGTGTGTGTGTGTGGTTGCTGTGTGTGTGTGGTTGCTGTGTGGTGTAGTGGTTCTTGGTTCAGGGCCTGAGGTCCCCTGAGTCCAAGTCCCGCTCAGGCAATTTTTCATCTGGTTTTCCATCTGCCTCCCACCAGTTCACCCAGCTGTGATTGGGTACCTGGTATTTGCTAGGGTGCAAGTCAAGGCCTTTTCTCATGAAACAGCAATGGTCCAGGTGGGACTTCGGGTACCCACACCACTTGCTGTGAGGAAAGGCCTGTTCTCCTGTGTGTTCGTAACCTGGCTCCAGAAACTTTGCTTGCACGGCCAGTGCCTGCTTAGTGCACAGACATCCTGGCTCTGCCAGGTGCACGTGACTGCCTAGCAGTAGCAAGAGAAACGTGCATTTGTGTGTGTGGCCCGTGACTTTAGTATACACATGCAATGCATGTCAACGGCCAGGCCTATCAAATTTGTACTTGTGTGTGTTTGTAGTGTGTAGTGTGTAATAGTAGTAGTAGTAGTGGTTGGGTGGTAGTAATAGTAAAATATGGCAGTTAAGTTATATGCCAGTTTACACTGTAGTGTACTTTTCTTTACTTCACTTTTTTTCCTTTTCTTTTTTTCTTTTTGTTTATTTGTTGGAAAAAAAATTAGTATTTGTGGCCGGTTTTGGGAAAATCCGCCTAAACGCGACAAACAATTTTTTTCAGTATCTCCGGGTAAAGCCTTAGGGGGTGATTTTTTTCAAAAAAATTGCAGAAATGAATAGACACCAGTTAGCTCTAGCTTATGACGCAGTTGTAAGCTCTGGCAAGCTCTAGAACTCACGCTATGAAGCTAGAAACACTAGCCGGTTGAACTCGTGTTGCTAAGAAATTATTAGCGGGCTTTTCACTAATAGCGGGGAAAAAACTGTAGCTAACTAATTCACTTACTATTTTACATAATCCACGTACTCACGCAATTCTCGCCACCATAGTTTCTCAGAGAGCCTTGCATTAAGCCTTTTCGACTTCTTTAAATTCGCCTGTAACCGGTTTAGTCCATAGTGTCCCAGAGACACGCGGTAATAGTATACGGATACAAGGCACACCCCCTGACCTTACCTTTACGCGGCATTTTTTCGAAATCAGCAATAATAAGTTTAGCAAAAAGTACTGGAGTGTTGTAGGGCGAAGACGACTTGTGCTACTGCTTCCAAATTAGGAGGACGGCATCCCAAGGCCCCATGCAACCTACTGGTAGAATAAATTAGAAAACTTTAGATGCCGCGTTTAGGCAGATTTCCCCAAAACCGGTCACATTTAAATCAGATTTTCGGTTACTATGTATGTTCTAAAATGAAATATATAAGGCATGTAATACTTGAGTGGCTATGACATGCATATGACATAATTTTGAACTGTCCTTCCCTGTCCCCTCCCTCCCCCCCCTCTCTCTCTCTGTCTCCTGCACACGTACAGGTAAGATCAAGTACAGTGAAGCAGTGTATGATGCATGTATGGATTCCTTTGACTGTCTTCCTCTGGCGGCCATAATGAACCAACAGTTCCTGTGCGTACACGGAGGACTCAGTCCAGAAATATTCACTCTGGACGACATTCGCAGGGTAAGTGCTGTTATGATTGCAAATGGGCAAGTATATTTCACTCTTCTGTGCTATGTATATATGTGCTAGTATTCCTCCTTCCCACTCTCTCTGACGTCGTATCTTACGGTCATATCCTATATAATTATTTTTTATTATGTGGCCACAGTTTACCCTCTCTCTCTCCTAAAGTGATAGTTTCACTTTGTGTTTCAGTTTCACATACAAGTTGGTGAATAGCATGTGCATCTAACTCACATACTTGTATAACTCACATACTTGTATAACTCACATACTTGTATAACTCACATACTTGTATAACTCACATACTTGTAATTATCTGTTGTGTATTAAATTTTATCATTGATAGGTAAAGAGGTTTACTATTGTGGTCCAAGTTATTATTTTTGTTTCTTTGTTTTGCTATTCCAATTGCATGTATTTGATATGATTTCTCTTTCCTCTAATGTTAATTAGTTGGATCGGTTCAAGGAGCCTCCGGCATTTGGCCCAATGTGTGACTTGCTGTGGTCGGACCCTCTGGAAGACTTTGGTACAGAGAAGCCAAGTCAAGAGCACTTCAATCACAACTCTGTCAGAGGATGCTCCTACTACTACAGGTACAGAGCTACATGTAGCAAACACACACACACACACACACACTTTTTTTTTTTTTTTTTTTTTTTTTTACTTTTTCTGTTACCAATGTTTCTTACATGTTATTTTGTTTTTATCATGGTCTGCATACATATGTATGTACATACTTATGTATACTTATATGTACACAGTACATGTATGTACATATGTATCGTGGGCTACACTCTGTCCTGACTATGTTTCAATTTAGTTGGTATAGGTTATTGGTACTACTTGTGTATGTACACATATACCCTCCTTTCCCATTATCTCCTCTGTCTTCACAAATCTACATACGTAGTACTTGCTATTCAGTATAAACATGTCTCATAGCCTATATTTGCGAGTATCCATACTTATGTATATATACATGTATAGTGTATGTGTCATAAATCATGGAAATGAAAAAAGACTAAGGATAGTGAATCACACAAGTCAACATGTATAGCATTTATAGCTTCTTTTTGCTAGTGTAAATTTATTTCAAGCAGTAACAGAGATTCAAACTTGTGACCACAATTTAATTTTTCTCTTTGCCAACTCCTTCCACAGTTACGGAGCGTGCTGTGAGTTTCTCCAGCGCAACAACCTGTTGTCCATCATCCGTGCCCACGAGGCACAAGACCAGGGATACAAGATGTACCGCAAGAGTCAGACCACTGGGTTCCCATCTCTCATCACCATCTTCTCTGCACCCAACTATCTAGACGTCTATGGAAACAAAGGTGTGGATGTTTGTGTGAAGTGGAGCGCCCTGGGTTTTCCCCTCCCAAGCCAAAATTCCCCCCAGAATTTTTTTTAGATATTTTATATATTTATTATTTCTTTATTTTATTCTGCAGCTTTACTCAACTACTATACTGTATGTGTTGTATTCGATTAAATTACACATGTATGTAGTTACCACTGAACTAGTGATATTGTGCAGGAGTCTGTATTTGTGTTAGTTGTTGTGTCTGAGTGTTACTATGGCCTGAAGATGATGCTCTGATTACTGCATATACACTAACTGTTTATGTTTTACTTTCAAACTTGTGGCTGCAATTCCCCCCCCCCCCCCCCCCCCCCGCAAGGGTTGTTTGTGCCTATAATGTGTGTAGTATTGGAGGAGTCATGCAATGATTGTACACATGAATGTAGGGATAGATTTATATATGGTATGGGTAGATATACAAATGGCAAAACTAGTGTGCAAGCAGGGATTTTGTGGTACTGGAAGTTTAAATTAGTATCAACGATGCACGACTTACTATTATACAGCTTCTTTTTTTTTTCTTTTTTTTTTTTCTTTTTTCTTTTTTTTTTTTTCTTTTTTTTCTTTTATGGTTATGCAGCTGTACTCACATTCTACAATTGGAATTAGTAGCGCATTAAAGCTTTTATGGTCGCCAAGGATATAATGGTGAATCAAAATTGAATTGCCATTATGTGTGTGTATGTTTGTGCGTGTGTAGCTGCCGTGCTAAAGTATGAGAACAACGTGATGAACATCAGACAGTTCAATGCAGTGGAGCATCCCTACTGGCTGCCTAACTTCATGGACGTCTTCACTTGGTCACTTCCTTTTGTAGGAGAGAAAGGTATTTTCCTCACCTGATGACATTCATTAGGTTACACTCCACCACACTATGTTGTGTGCATGAACTCAAGGGGATTTTTATTTTTTTTAGTAATTTCCAGTGGGTATATGACTTGTCTGGGCTGGTAATCATATAGTCTAGCTTGAGGCATGTTCAGTTTGATGTACACCTTGTACATTTGTGGATGTATATACATGTCACATTGGAAACCCTTTACCATACACTTTGCAGCTGTGGTAGTCCTTGCAATTTTACAGCAATTTTTTTTTTTTTTTTTGTGCTGAAGACACTATCTGGGTTTACATAATTAGAGCCAGTTGTTTATATTTATATATTTATATGTATAAAGAGCTTATTAGTGGTGTATGTGACAGATAAATTAAATGACTGCTATGTGGAAGTTTCAGGTTTACAGAGCTAGACATTTTACTAGTACTGTGGCAGCTGCTTACAAGTATGTATCCACATCGGATTGCCATTGCTAGGCAATTACACTTTACATTGTAGTTCTGATATGAGAAACTAATATGTTCACTTAGTGTGACTACTACAAAGCAGATTTCTGTTCATTATAGATTGCTCAAAATTAAGCTTGTTTTGTAAATTTGTGCTATTTGTTTTAAATTGGACAAAAATATTAAAATATCATTTTCTAATTTAGCTAGCCTTGCTCACTCGCTCGCCACTCTGCTGGAGCGTACCAACTACATGTCTAGTAGTTGTTTGTTACTTGATTCAGAGAATCCCAATATGTAGCTGATTGAAAAGTTCATATTGTTCAAACTGCTGAGAGCAGTCAGAGTGCTTAATACCACCATGATTGGCAGTTCCTCTGACCTCCATGTTCTATGCCTTTGTGGACTTGGAGAATTTAATGACTGCCTATAGCAATTCCTTTCCTGATGGGTCAGCCAGAAATATCTCAAGATATTCCATTGTATGTTGGGATATGATGAGGAATTGATGGCTATAAAATATACATGTTTGTATTTAAATGTGTATGCCAAATCATCTGTGATATTAATACCCTGCAGTGTAGCTGTGCCATAGTACATACATGTATGTACATGTATGTAATATTTGATGATATATACAATATACATACATGTACAGTATTGTCTGTATTATTTACATCGTTAATCCACCCAAGTACTTGCCATACTAGGCCGAAGTGTATTCTTAACATAGTCGATTTCTATGCCTTCTTATAGCAAGTATGCACCATTTATGTCACCAGAAATGTCTGATTTCTTAAAAGAATATATATATTGTGTGGATTTTTGCTGGATTTTGGGCCTGAGCATCCTTTTTTGATGTGTGAAATGTTTTGTTCCAACAGTGGATGTGATATCTTTTTGTATTCCTCCGCAGTGACAGAGATGTTGGTGAACGTGCTAACTCTGAAGGGCGGGGCTGATGACCTGTCAGTGGACGATGACAAGAAAGTTCTACCTGGATCTGTGGAGGACTCCAGCATATCCCAGAGGAAGGACGTCATCAAGAACAAGATCAGGGCCGTGGGAAAGATGGCGCGAGTGTTCTCTGTGTTGAGGTAATGTGGCGTCACAACATCTATGACATAATTTCGTAATTGTTTTAATGATTCAGTCATTCTCGGCTGAAATAATTATATTAATAGCAAATATTTCTCATTCTATAACAGCCAAATTGTTAATTAAAACTTAACCTGACGTTTCGACTTCTTGCCGAAGTCCTCTTCAATTAATAATAATGGCTGTTATAGAACGAGAAATATTTGCTATTATTATCATAGTTGTTATTTCTACCTCTTATTGTCTGTGCATTATTTTATTATGTTTTCTTTGTTGTTTATTTCCCTTTCTTACGGACACAACCATTTTTTGTTTGTTTGTCTGCTTGTGGTTGTTTTTATCTTTTTTTGTTTCCCTTGATTAAAACATTCTAGTATGTACATCAGTAACCATTGTTTTTGTTTTGTTTTTTTCCCCAACAGCTAGTGTCTATTTTTTTAATTATTATTTCTATACTTTAAAAATCATATTATGTATTTTCCAGAGAGGAACGTGAAAATGTAATGGCTCTGAAAGGTCTTGCTCCATCTGGACAACTGCCTATGGGCATCCTATCTGAAGGGAAGGAAGGAATTAGTACGGGTAAGAGAGACGTCTTGCATGTACATACATGTACTTAATTTTTATATCCCAAATATTCTGTGACTCTTACTTGGGCTTAAGAAAGCTTGCTGTGCATTACAACTCCGTTATTTTGTATGTTATGTTGTTGTTGTTTTTCCAGCTCTTGTTCAGATGAAGGACAAGATAGGCAGCTTCGATGACGCCAAGAAGTTGGATCGTGTCAATGAGCGCATGCCACCTCGCCGAGATTCCGTTGTGAGCATGTCCAGTGAGACGGACAGTCCAATGGCCGTAGGAGAACAGAAATTCACCTACGACGGAGTGGGACGAAAAAACTGAATACAGGAGGAGGGCTGGGGAAATCCAGGGGGAAATGCACTACAACAACTAACAAACAAACAAAACTTTTAAAAAAAATAAACGAAAGGAAGTGTAATTACTGTGTCTGCTTGCTGCTAGGGCCTTATTAATAATATTCTCAGCCTCCAACACACTATAAAGCTCACACAACTCTATTGTAGCATAACTAATTTAATATCACTGGACACTTTATGATTCTTGTATGAGAGGATGTCTCTCCTTTTATTCTTCCTTCACACTCTTTATCATTGTTTTCTAATTTTTGTTTTGTTTTCCTGGACATGCACGCATTCTTAGAAATTTATTCAAAAAGATATTTGTGAAAATTATTAATTCATTTGCAAATGATTAGGTAGAAGTGTGAACTATTGGTTTGCCGTAGGTCTATTTATGGTTGTACACTCTTCTCAACCAGTCGTAAAAACATCGTAGGACATAGCTGGTTTGCGTAAATAGGTAAAGGGTCGTCGAGCCGCGCCCTTGCTCTAATAATCGCCACGAACACAGAAAGTGATTAGCCTGAAGAAGTTGTTGCATTATTGAAAACTGCCGGAATTGCCTGCCTTTTTAAGGCTCAGTCCGTACAGATGACGACGGACTCACTACAAGCTGACAGAGCGGACGCTGCAAAACTAGCAAATATATATACTTTAGAGGAAAATGAAGACAGCATTTTGTCGGTAACCAAACTACTATATCCATTGGATTTATGTGAAGATCTGGTACAAATATCACAAACAATGAAAAAAACAGTTTTTAAACCTTGACCACAGCAGGATAGAACCCATGCTCCAGATCAGGTTCCTGCTCAGACTGATCAGAGAAAGAATCCGCAGAGATAAAAATGTTTGGGATAAATTCCTAAGGCTTTTAGAGAGCTGGGGAGAGCACCAGTTGTGTGAGTTTCTGAAAAGCAGTTCAGAGAAGGATCCACTTGTGGACGACGAATTAATATTTTTTGTGACTGTAGTGTATGGACAGAAGTAAACATTCACTTGTCTGTGTTTATTATCACACCAATTAACACTCATTAACATTCATTCAAGTGTAACACATACACAAGGCCTTACTCTTATCACCTAATCAATTTGTGTACGTGTGTGTTTTACCATGGTATATCCTTGTGTTCACTTTTGAGTTTTGTCAGTTCACAGTTCATCCAGAAAATTAAATTACTAAAGAAAGGGTCCAGTTCTGGTCAAAACACAACAGTGACTTAGTGTTTTGCTTCCACAATAGTCAGTCAGAGCAGTTGTGAAGTACAAGTAGAAGCTGGCAAGTCTACGCTCCTTCTAGTCCAGGCAAGTCGTGATGGTAACGTATTTTACCAGTGGAAAAAAAAGGCCAGCAATTGTATAATGGAGCCTCCTATTCTGGTGTGAATGAGGATATGCTTGTAGTCTAGGACGCCCACTTAGGAACCGAAGGAGAGTACACTTGCTCTGTTTGGAGCCCAGGTAGAGAAATATATAGACAGTGAGGAAATGGTGTTGAATGTCATCTATCCAGACAAGAAGGATTGTCCACTTGATAGAGGTGTGTTCTGAAATAATTGTTATATATTGTATATGGATATTTACTAATGTGTAATTATTTATATTTACTAGGTAAACTGTTGCAAGTTAGAAGAAGTATAACAGATTATCTTTACAAGAGTTTGAATCATAAGACAAAGGCTGATGGTAATATTATTGTTATTTATTGTTCAACTTTTCTATTCAGATCGCTTCACGCTAGCTGCTGTGATTGTTGTACTGTCCATTGTGATTGGTTCATTTTGGAGTATTGGAAACGCTATTACTCCTGAGAAATTTTCTACATCCATCCATCCAGAGAAGGATGCAAGCCGTCTCAAACAAATGTCGTATTTAAAGTTTGATGAATCATCGGAGTCTGTTAACATAATCCAAGAGTTGAACATAGACTGTAAAGATCTCGGCATCGTGTTGAATATACCCTCAGGAGAAATTCAAAGTATTTGGAAGAGTTCCGGTATCATTCGCAACAAATGTAGAGACACGTTAGAGTACTGGCTGAAAGGAGGTGAACTTTCATACTGGGTCTACGTCGAATTAAGCATAATGATCTTGCTGACAGAATTGAACAGCAAATGCTACAGTTAGCTAATTGATGGACTACAGGTGAAATAATTGTGAAATGTATACTGCAATTTATCTTCACACTTTTGTAAATACTTATTAAAAACTACTTCTACTTTTATCTAATTTATCTTTGTTCATAACAAAAATCATGTTGGTATGAGCAGCTAGCTAGCTGTCAAGTGGCAGCACATAAGGGGCCAGTAAGTTGCAAAAGAGGGGGACCTAAGTGTTCCAATGTTGCTTTCATGCATTAACATCCAAATTATGAAGCAACACGAACAAAAACCTATAAGTGTTGTGGCTTAATCGTCTCTTATATACTCTTTCACTTTACCTAATATTTCATTGTAGTGTTGTTTTAGTACGGTTACTAATAAATACTTAAATCTAAAATAATAATATATTATTAAACACCTTCAGTACTATGACTTTCATGGTTTTAGCTAACAATAACACTTTCGGCCGTTTTAGTGAATTCAATACCCCATCCAAACTTCACCATTTCTCTGCTCCCTTCTATAATATACCAAATTCAAATTGAGCCATCTGCTATATATTTTCTATGCTATCGACTCCTTCCTGCAAGCAGGCTCTGTTGGTGATCCTGACTGCTTGATGACCCTCGCAACATCTCAAGGACGTGTTGCAGGCAACAGGTGAAGGAAAAATCTGCCTTTATAGTCCTTCATTTACTTTTGCTAGCTGGAGTGTAGAGTGCCAATTGATGTAGCTATGCCCAATTTTCTTTAAGGCATCTGGAGTAGCTAGCTAGTACTGGAAAAGAAGACAGAAGGTACGTGACCAATTACTTAAGTTGCACTCTTTTGCAGCAGACTAGTATCCATACATAGGTTGCTGGATTGCTGGTGGTGGGTGGGACATACATGGTTGAGCTCCTCCAGTGCAAGACAAAGGCTATGGTGTGCATGGAGGTGCTGATGCAGCTATGAGGAAATTTTTGAAATAGCTATAGATTAACAATTTTGCATGTCCTTCTTAAACTGGACTTCAGTAGAATATTTAACTGTATTCATCAAGATAAAGGTGGTCGTAGAAGCTGTCAGAAGCCTAGCTCATAAAATATATACATTGACATATACATCTTCCTCTAGCGACTTCCTTGTCACTTCTCTGGGGAGACAAAATTATACAATCACAAGAAGGGGATCCTCTAGGACCATTTTGTTGGTTTGCCTTGCAATTTACAAATATTGCTATCAGCACAAGCTCCTGTTGTGGTAGTTGGTGGACCATACAGCGGAAGACGATACAAATATGGTTGTGATCAGAGCTGCAGAAGACATATAGGCTAGTCTCTTGAAATATGAAGTCTCCTGCCATAGGTAGATTGTTGTCACTAACCTTCCTGAAGTAGATGTAAGTGTATCTAGGGAATGTCTATTGGCTATAGGATCACCTTTGGGAGGTATAACTAGCATCCATAGACTTCATGTTCGAAAAGTAATAGTCACAAGAACACGTCTCTCACACTTTGCAGCCTAACTCTGCTACAGACACTGTGCATTATCTTCTCTGCTTAGGCTGCCTGGGGAATTATAATTCAATTCTCCCACTCCATCGTTAGTTCAGTCTTTATAACACAATCTTAGTCCAAAATGACGAAACTTGTTTGCAGGCTATCTACCAGTTGGTAGACAGTGATTCAAGCCATTCAACTGGCCCCCCTCATCATATTTATCTACTGTTGCTGCTGACTGTTTAGCTGCATAATACTACCATCTGCACACCAACCACTGATGAAGCCATTGAGAAGTGATCTGAGAAGGTCACAATTTAATCCTTGCTTCCACTGCTACTGATACTGGGTGCTGAAAAGGAAAGGAACGGGGAAAATTAAAGTCTCCAAGGCTTGTTGAATGATGTAAAGGAGGAGGAAGAGCAAAGCAAGGTTATGACGAGTGTAGCTTCAGATCCTGGATCCATGAAAAGACGATCAAATTCCAGGCCAGTATATGTTGACACTATCATTTGTTTTGTGTACTCCAAAGTGACCCAGATCATTAGTGTGTCATGTAATTCTCCTTTGCTTTTTTACATTGAGATAAATTATTAATGGTATGAATAATTTGAACAAGAAATGTGTGAAGAGAGCTATAGAGTAATTTCCATGCTTTTGTGTTCAATAATTATTGTGACAGAATCCAAGGCTAACTTGCTATTGTAATGCCTGTAGTTAGCGTCACTTAAGCTACTAGTTAGCTACGACTATAGTGTACGTATGATAGACTCAATTATATCAACTGTATTTGTGACAGTGACTATTAGAACAGAGACAAAGACTATGAATACAAGTGATAACGTTATATAAGCAGACACACAGGTAATAAAATTAAACCACAATAACAGACAAACAAAATAACAAAAAGCTAGGTACAAAAAACAGTAAAAATGTTCATTTTTATGTTCTTGTTTTATTTTTAGTGTATTGGTGACTACTGGATTTGCTGAAAAGGTGTCACCTTTATCGCTAAGTCAAACAACAGTAATATAAACTAAACATATAAATAAAAAGCAGGATAGCTAAATGATAATTTTCAATAATTTTTTTTATCTTTAATTTTATGTAATGAAATTTTTTAACATCTGGCACAAGAATCTTCAGTCCAATTCAATTCCCCAAGAATGCCACTACTAACTCTTCTAACCATTCCTGCAATAATAACTTTCAGATTTATTCATTCATACTTTCAAATTATAATGAAATTGTGGCGACATCAGTTTACAATATAAAATTAGCTACTAATGCTGTACATTGAAATAATATAATGATGTCAACAGTCTGTAAGAAGTTAGTTCATCTACAAGAGGAAACATGACATGTAACAACATTGCATTCTAAATTGTAAACTGTAGTTTACAGCTTCTTATATACAACTTGGAAATGGTGTGCTTGGCCTTGTGTGACCATGCTCAAATAGCTAGTCAGCTAATTCAGTGGAGAGTAAATTGGGATCGAGTTACGGGTGGCACTTTAGTGAACCACTTTATTGCCTCAGGTTCCAGTAGTAGTGCACCCTTAGAGATTATGGTACACTAAAACAAGAACTGAACAGAATAATTAGACTGAATAGATATGGAACAAGTGGATGTGATGTGATAGACACATCTATCATATATGACTCATCCGTATCAATTATTTTTCTCACTCCTTATTTTTATTGGCGAGCAAGCGTAGCGAGCGAGACACTTACAGGGGTAAAAATGAAAAAATCGGGGATGTTTATTGGCGAGCGAGCGAAGCGAGCGAGACACTATCAGGGGTAACTCAATCGAGATTTCGCTATATTTATTTATTTATCTGTTTATGGGGTACGTGAGACCCCTATTTTCGCCCGCGCTTTTAATTACGTAAGTTAGGTAAAGCGTTCACAGTTCCAGTATTTTTCAATTAACGAGCTCTGAGAATCCTTAGTGGCGGTGGTAAGTCAAAGCGAACAGTATTTACTTGAAAATACATTGTCCACTAGACTACTGCGAAGGTAAGTCTGTGTAGGTGCATGTCCAGTGGTGTCAAAGCATTGTGTGTTACAACCACTACTTAGCTAAAGAATATCACAAAGAAAACTTTTAAATAACGTGATTGTTTTGTTGTTGTTGTTTTCCTTCCAAGCAGTTGCAGAGAGTTGTTACTATGGCACTGAAATCCCTTTACCCTGTATGCTAAATAAAAAAACTGGACCTTATTTTCAGTAGCTTCAGTGTTAGAAGTCAAAATCATTCATTAGTATAGTATTTAGGCTCGCTCGCCATTTGTGCTCAAGCACATCACTAGTTGGCGAGCGAGCGAAGCGAGCGAGACACTATCAGGGGTAACTCAATCGAGATTTCGCTATATTTATTGGCGAGCGAGCGTAGCGAGCGAGACACTTACAGGGGTAACACAATCGAAAATCGGGGATGTCAGTTTGTTTATTTGTATATATGTATGGACGTACGTAAGGCATTTTTGTACTTTGACCCTCGCGTTTTGTGTTAGTTCGGTTGTCGACCCCGTCCCAAATTGCACTGAACAGAATCCTTTGGTTTATCGATCAGTACCCGTATCACCCTAGAAATTGAATTGTTTACCGTTTTGAATTCTTTTGCCGGTACAGTTAAAACTTGACAACTTAAGGGACTTCCATTTTCGAGTTAGTGGCGGTGGTAAGTCAATGCGCTCTTTGTCATGGTTATAAGCCGTGCGCACAGTATTTACCTGAAAATACATTGTCCACTAGACTACTGCGAAGTCTGTGTAGGTGCATGTCCAGCTGTGTCAAAGCATTGTGTGTTACAACCACTACTTAGCTAAAGAATATCACAAAGAAAACTTTTAAATAGCGTGTATTGTTTTGTTGTTGTTGTTTTTTCCTTCAATTCAAGCAGTTGCAGAGAGTTGTTACTATAGCACTGAAATCCCTTTACCCTGTATGCTAAAATAAAAAACTGGACATTATTTTCAGTAGCTTCAGTGTTAAAAGTCAATAAAAATAGTATAGTCTTTAGGCTCGCTCGCCATTTGTGCTCAAGCACACCACTAGTTTATCTGTTTATGGGGTACGTGAGACCTCTGTTTTAGCCCGCGCTTCTAATTACGTAAGTTAGGTAAAGCGTTCACAGTTCCAGTATTTTTCAATTAACGAGCGCGGAGAATCCTGCTGCACTGCCTTACGCAACTCTGTTTCAACCAAAACGTTTATTATAAACGTTTTGGTTGAAGCTACTCTCTTCTTGAAATAATTGTGAAGTCTTTGTCAAGCTGCGCTTCTTTGCCACTGCTTTCTAAGTTTATTCAGGTAATTCTGTTATTGTTAACTCAGCTAAGAGCTTGTTGTCAACAGTGACTGGTAAATTCCAATAGTCAGAATGACTCAAATTTGGTACTACAAAAGTTACCACTGCTCAAGAAAATGAGGTAAGAAAGTAATTTTGTATTTGTGTGCTAAAATTGATTGTCTTCTGTTTATGTAGCTGAGAGCTTGTTGTCAAGAATTCGAGGTAATTCAGATGGTCAAAGTAACTTCAATTTGATATTACAGAAGTTATCAATACTCAAGAATGAGGTAAGTAGTAATTCCATATTTGTTGGCTAAAATTACAAATAATAACACTGTTTTATTTTTTATCGTAGCTGAGAGCTTGTTCAAGAGTCACTGGTGATTGAGATTATCAGAATGGTTGATGTTTGATACTACAAAAGTTACCATTAATCAGGTAAGAGAGTGATTTTGTATTTGTTTGCTGAAATCTAATGTCATAACTGCTATTATAGTGTTTGCATGAAGTAAGCTAAAAAGAGTAACATTTTATGTTACCTAACTATCAGGCTCGCTCGCCATTTGTGCTCAAGCACACCACTAGTTTATTTGTATATATGTTTGGACGTACGTATGTCATTTTGTACTTTGACCCTCGCGTTTTTGTGTTAGTTAGGTGGTCGACCCCGTCCCAAATTGCACTAAACAGAATCCTCTGGTTTATCGATCAGTACCCGTATCACCCTAGAAATTGAATTGTTTACCGTTTTGAATTCTTTTGCGGGTGCAGTTCAAACTTGAAAACTTAAGGGACTTCCATTTCTATTCGAGTTTGTGGGGGTGGTAAGTCAGTGCGCTCTTTGTCATGGTTATAAGCCGTGCGCAACAGTATTTACTTGAAAATACATTGTCCACTAGGCTACCGCTAAGGTAAGTCTGTGTAGGTGCATGTCCAGTTGTGTCAAAACTTTGTGTGTTACAACCACTATTTAGCTAAAGAATATCACAAAGAAAACGTTTAAATAACGTGTATTGTTTTGTTGTTGTTTTTTTCCCTTCAATTCAAGCAGTTGCAGAGAGTTGTTACTATGGCACTGAAATCCCTTTACCGTGTATGCGAAATTTACAAACTGGACCTTATTTTCAGTAGCTTCAGTGTTAGAAGTCAAGATCATTCATATAAAAATAGTATAGTCTTTAGGCTCGCTCGCCATTTGTGCTCAAGCACATCACTAGTTATGTACTTACTGCCTTGCCAAGTCCCTCACCTGTGAGGTCAACTTGTGTCCTAGGCCATTTCCTCTTTTCTCTCCACTTCATTACTTTATTGCTCTTGTCATGCTATACAAGACGGCATTTTCTCTTGCATAATGCAGGAAAATAATTGACATCAATTAGTGCTATGTAGCAAGATAGTGTTAGTGTAAGTGAGTGGAATGTCATGGTAGCAGCGACTGGAAATTATACATAACGAGAAAAATGATAATAAAATTGATAGTTAATAATTGAGAAATGTGGCAATAATATGGCGCAATTGAGAAAGTTTTGTGATGTATGGCATTGTGGCAAGTGATTGGTACACCATTCCCACCTGAGAACACTTAATGCCCATGAAGGAATCAACATGACAACATCATGCCAAGGATTCTTTCATATTAAAAACTGCAAGTCTCAGTGCGCAGCATTTCTTAGGACTCCAAAAGAAGTACTATGAAAAATAGTTTAGGATTATTTTTAATTAAAACTGGCAATAGAACTCAAAAGGGTTGTTATAAAACTCAATAAGTGACAATAAATAAATATGCTACTAGTACATTACCTAATGTAATAAAACACTGAAAAAATGACAGAAGGTAATACTAAAGGACTAAATCTAATAATAAAGTAGTTAATTTAGTTTATATACTCTATGCAGATCTCTTTTAACAGCTTCGTCATCAATAAGTTTCCAGGAATTCGGATATTTCATACTTTTGGCACCATAATATTCAAGAAGTTGAGATTCATGTTTAACAGTAAACCTTTTCCAATATAGTGTGCTTTTTGTTGTTTTACTTTGAGGAATATACCAATTTGGATAGGCATCCAGGTAATCCTTAAATTTGAAGCGCCTTTTATCAGATCTTCTAAAGAAATGGCCATCACCAGCAACTAATATATTGCAAACATTCGGATTCATGACTTGGGTCAGTCTATCTCTCCATCCATCTAAACAATCCTGCTGATGTACTTCAGCATAATGCTTTGCTTCAGACTCAGTATGATGTAAGTGGTCACATTGCTCACCACAGAATGGACACTGTGCTGTGCATCCAATTAAATCTTCAAACATTTCATCTGGCTTGATATCCCAATGTTGTATCTCTGATTTTGCTTCACATGTTATAAAAGAATCGGATACTTTCTCTGTAAGTTCCAGTATATAATTGCTCACGATCTTTAGAAAATTATTGCGATCCAAATTAAATGAATCATAGTCGCAAATAATATCTTTGGAAGAAAGTTTTACTCCAATTTTTGAAAAGTCACTATCCTTACAAATAGAAGACAACCATTCTTCTAATGTAATATCATCAGGCAGTGGCTGTAGAACTATAGTTTTTATTTTTTCAATAATTTGTATGACTAAATCAAACGCTGCTTCTTGTAATTCAGTGTACTCACGTTTTTCAGCTTTTCTATCACAGTATGCAATAATATATTTTTCTATGTGGTCATGCAGACATTTTTTAATATCTTTTATATAGTTCATATAACTATCAAAATCATTTTTTGTTAATAAATCCATTAATACTCGTACTTTTAACGCCCTTTTGTTGCTAAAATATCCTTCAGTAGACATTTTACTTTCTATTTTAGATCCCAATAACTTTTTTACTTGCTTTTTTACCTGCTCTTCAAGATAAGCACAGAGAGTACTAGCCACAGCTTCTTCAGTTTCAGTTTGCTGATACTGATTCTGATATTTGATAAACAAAGGTTTTTTGTTAAATTCTTCTAAATGTTGTCTTGGGTCATATCTTTGAGCAAATGATATGGCCATCTCGCTAAATTGAGGAATCATGAAAGCACAAATTCTGATATATACTTCATGTTTGTATTTATTGGTGAATTGAATATTGAAGTCTTGTTTTGCTGTCTCAGTACTAAGTATTTCCTCAACATAGTGAAGTAGTTCATTCACTAATTCTGGGGTAAAATTAATTTTTCTTTCCATTATTTTTTTACCATACTGCTTTACCAGGGAAAAAATAGTTTTTGTTATTTCTTCTACTTTCATAAAGTGTTTTTGATCATAAAAGAAATGTGTAAATTTTGAAACCTTTTCATGAAATTTTCTCACAGGTGGCATGTAACCTGGAATAGAGAAGTGGTTATCAGTGAGTTGAAAACTGAAGTCATCTTCCAAACGATGCCTTAGGGGTTTCTTTTTCAAAATGCTGTTTAGTTTAGCATTTCCTCCTTGAGGGCCGACATATTCAAGTAGTGCAGTCACGACTTTAGCCTCTATTTCATTTAGTGTTATACATTCAAATTTTGGTACCCTTTCCATAAATTCTTCCCAAATAACTTCAAATTCTTCCTTTAATTCTTCCTTCGATTTGAATTGTGATGACTGCTTCAATATTATATTAACATCATCAAAAGAAAGTTTGACACACAAAATGTGTGATAGTACACTATCTGGTTTGTCACCTTGGTTTTGACTTATATAATCTTCAATGTCTTCAAGAACATCTTGGGATACTCCAAATTTTTCATATATCTCCATTTTATCCTTTGTAAACATTTTTCTTTTACTTAGTTTTTGAATTTGAGAATTACTTAAAGAGTTGTTTTTTAAAGCTCTCTTTAATTCTTTTAGTTCATCTTTTATATCATTGATAATCTTTTGTACATATAAAGTCATTTCATCAACAATTAGATATTTTTTTAACTCAAAGTCTGTTAGAACTTTTCTGGCTTCAATAATTTTATTCAAACGATTTTGTGATCTTTGACATAGACTATCCTTTTGGTGCTTCAATTTTATTTCAAAGTCATGTTTCCATTTCATTATTATTCCTTGTTTTTTATCTTCAAAGTACTTGTTCATTTCAGCTTTAGCATTATTATAAAACATTTCAAAAACTTCAGGTATAAGCTCTGTAATTATTTTGTTATGAAGTTTAGAAACTTCATTACGATCTTCTAAATCAATTTGATTGCATGCCGCTGATTCCCACTCAATCACACTCTTCATCATGGATCTATTCCATTTCATGTATTCCACTTCCAATGCAGTATATAATGAAATTTCTTGTGTATTTCGAAAGCAAAAAACAAAGTTTTCTTTCAGAAGACTTTCCCATAACTCAGACACTCTAACACGAAAAGATGTAATTGGCAAACCAGTAGGTAATTCCTTACTTCTTGTATTTTTAAGAGCATTAATAAAATGCAATTTTAAACTTTGAGCAGTGTTACTATATCCAGGGTTTACTGGAGCCATAGGGGGATCTCCTTTCCATAATGCTGAAAAATAGTGGGCATCAGTTGAGTCATCATATTTGATGACATCATTGAAGCTTTTATATTTACCTTCACAATTCTCTTCTTTTGCAGCATTTTTAGTAAATATATTTAACTTTTCAGTAAATTTTGTACGGCCTACTTCACTTTTCGTATTTGGACTGGCATTTTGATAAATGAAACAACAGCTAGAGTCAATCTCTATTTCATTCATTCTCAAAAATGCATGAACTGATGTTTGCAGAATATCATCTAATTCACCAAGTGCCTCACCGTATATATTAACTAATGTCAAGTTAGCTAGGCCAATGACAAATGTAGCAAGTTCATTGTCATGTTCTTGTCTCTCAGTTTCAGTCAAGTCATGGTCAACGGCTCGTAAGCCTTCAGTGTCAACTATAAGAACATAGCTACATCCAGTAAGACGTTGCAATTCTTGATCAAAAGGAAGAAGTTGCATAAATGCTCCACGTGTGCATCTTCCTGCACTCACATTAAATTGAACCCCAAAAATAGTGTTAAGCATAGTGGACTTCCCTGTACTTTGCAGGCCAAGCACAGATACAACATAAACTTTATAGTCATCCCCTAATATTTTTATTGCCTGTTGCAGTACTGCTGTGACCCAATGTATTGGCACATGAGCAGCATCTCCATCCATCAATTCTATAGGATAGCCATCAACAAGAAGTTGAGCAACTGCCATTGATAGCCGAGAACAAAGATTATATTTGTCTTTAACGCCAAAATATGCTTCATATATTTGACCTGATTCTCTGATAAGATGCTCTAAACCAAAGGAATGTTCTAATATCTCTTCTTCTAACAATTTTTTAAATTTTATATTGGACTTTTCCGTGATTTCTTTCTTTGCTGTTTCATATTCAATTCCCTTTTGCTTTAATTTGAGAGTAGAAAATTTGTTCAATTCCAAAATTAAATTTTGCAGAAAGTATGTTCTTAACAAATAATTCTCTTCACCCATTGTAGAGAAAACTGAGTGAATGAAACTTTTCATAACTGGAGACATTTGTTCAGATAGGCTTCTTTGTTTACTTCTAATAATCTCTAAATCGTGATCCATTTTATGGGCATATTCATCAACCGTGATGTCACCTTTACATCCATGGCGATGCGATTCTTTGTTTAATTTAGCCCATGACTTCCACAGGTCTCCCTGTAAAGGCAAAATATCTTTTTTTGTAGCAGTTTTTTGTGCATTGATATTTGCTATAATATCTGTGGCATGTTTTAAACTGTCTTTGTGAATTGATTCTCTCTCGTCTATCGAAAAAATACTGTCATTTGTTTGTTCAACAAAATTCACAATACTGTTCTGTTTTTCTTGGCTATTACCACCTGCTACTTTGGACTTTATATGCCCCCACATTTTAGAATCAATTACAGGAGCTGTCTTAGATAACACTTTTATGATTTTTAAATTTGGAAATATGTTAGCCATATCTTTAATACTAATTTTGGTGGCATTCAAAATCGTGGGTTTAATTGAAGATAATTTCAAAATACTATTTTTGGCTTTTGATTTACAAATGTCTTGATCACAAATCATCACAAAAAATACAGAAGAAATTTGACTCAAGAATTCTACTTGTTTTGGGAATTCATAGGCATCACCATGAAGGTTAAGAAAAGTAATAGCATTTTCATAAGAATTCATATCAGAAGGGAGGTACCAACTCATGTCTATTAGACCCTCACCTAGAACTTGCTTATATTGGCCACCGCTACAATCTCGATGAAAAAAATGACTATAGCTGTCTACACCTCCAGCAATTAACAAATTTAAAATTTGAGATTTGGACAAACCTTCTTTTTGACGTTGTCCAAATCGTACAACTGAGACAATAGGCATGGGGCAAGACACTATGTGGTGACATTGTTGCGGCTTTGCTTCTATCATCTTCCATTCTTTATAAATTGAGCGCATTGCCCAAAGAGGAATAATTAATTTTTTTGCAAATGGATCTGGCAATACTAATGGGATAGCTATTTGACACTTGGCTAGCCTAGTGAATATGTCACGACGAAGAAGATCATCACAACAAAGGAGTAATGCTATAAGGCAGTCAACAGGATGCAACTGGTCTGGATTAAAGGAATCTCCATCATCATCAGATTCAGATTCATCTTGTGATTCATTGTTACTCTCCTGCTTTGGTGCCCTTGGCTCTAATATTTTTTTGTAAAGATTTGTTCGACAGCGAATATCATTAGACATTATTTTGTGTAGAATCAGATAAGGAAGCTTTTTAGGGTCAGTACAAAACCCCTTTAAAGACATCTTTACTATTTCAGGTCTAATACATTGAGCATCTTTCAAGTGAAACTTGTTGGTATACTTATTGATTAGCTCAAGATTTTCAAAAATGGCTGATGCCTCCTCATCTCCATTCCTTTTTGCAGTCAAAGAGGGTTGGATGGGATTCATATAATCAGTTCTGCACAATTAAATAATGCTTATAATTATAATCTGGTTCAATATAAATAGTACTAATAACATAGCTAGAGTGTGATATGGAGATATAATAGCATGGAAAACTGTGGTATTCAAGTTTAATAGTAGCACGAGTGGAGTGAGAATATTTTCACAAGGCAAAACCAAGTGAAATTTCTCACCGCAAGAATGCTATTTATTTGAATGCTACAGTTTTCCGTGCTATCATAATATGTTAATACTATATCCAACGGTAACAGTTAATTCTGCAGCTAAGAAAATCATAACCTTATGATATTTTCAAAGGATTTTTTTCATCCCAGTTCTGCTATTATTGATACTTTTCTTATCATTGCTAAATAGTGTTTCTCTGGAATTTCGCCATGATGTTACCCAGCGGGTAAATGTGCGGCAAGGTCATGAAGAAATTGCCGTGACCAATCAGATCATGATTTCAATTTTCCACTGCTGTGGTTGCTTATTGTCCACAGGCAATTTTGGAGAGTGATATCACTTTTTATGAATGTCATCATATTACTTTCATCACATGATAATTACTAAGAAAATTATGGTATATACAGTATGTATAATATGTCTGTATTATATATATATTATTGTTATTATGTACCAAACAGGGCCTAGTACCTGCTGCCACATAGGAAATGCATTATAGTAAACAGGATGTAACTGAAGACAATGTTCCCATATCACATGTGATCATAGTTATCACATTGGGTTTTATTACGTCTCCCCAGGTTTAAAAAGTGGGTATTCACGCATGAGTAGTACATAATAAATTATTCATTATACATTGGATACTGCAGTTTATCACTCATCTAATTTGTTGCATTCACGCTCATTCCAGCAATTCGTGTAAATACTAAGCCAACAGACTAGTGATATCAAACTAATCAATCATCAGAGTGCTCAATTCGGACTGAATATCTTTCATATACACATCTTTAGGAGGTGCATAAGTCCTATCCAATAAAAAATTGCTTTTATGTATTTCCTATAAGCTAAAGCCATGTACAAGTCGGTTGCACACCTCTATTCAGTCAATGCTGAATTTACACAATCTTTTGGCCTTTGACCCTCGGTTGTGTACGCATACCCATAGCCAGGACAGTTCAAGAGGTTCAATCGAATCCCCCTTTTGAGTGACCCGAAATATAAGTACTCACATTTAGCATTTAACTAGTATATACCGCCTAATATTCAATCGTGTCCAACTTCAAATTTAGCTATTTCATTTCATGTGGAAGGCCTAGCCTGAATTCAAGTTATCAGTGAACTTTGAGCTCCTTGGCTACAAAACTTCGCTCTCATAATAGCACGGTTAAAGCTAGCAATGTGACATCTATTATTTACAGGGGCGGATCTAGGATTTGTTAAGGGGACTCTTTTCAAGAAGGGGTAAAATGGCTATAGCTACTTATGGAAAAATGATGGTTACATAAAACTTAATATTCATTCACACAATAATTAGCATTATAATGTGACTGTCCAGAACTGAAATGAATAAACTGCTAAAATCATGAAGGAAAAAATTAAAACTAAGAACAAAACCAAAGGTATTTTTGTCTAGAAAAATTAAGAGGAGTGAATAGTAGGAATTGGCTAATTATGCACATTTTTTGCTATCATGCTATGCTAGCAATGCTCATCATTATTACGTTACTTGAAACCTGCTTGTTGACAGAGTTTGAAGGCTATCTCAACTACATTCACAGCTATAAGAATCCCTGTACACATGACTAATCTGAATCCTGATATGGTCACTGTTGATATGTGTGTTATTGATCTGCATCCTGATGGGAAATAGTGCTGGATCTGAAAATAGTTTATTTCTTACAGAAAATGATACTGGAATCTTCCAATAGAATTACAAGCATAGAGTGTTTCCAGTAAACTCAAAGATTCATTAAAAGTCACAAAGCCAGTCTCTAGGAGACTACAATTGTTACAGTAATAAAAACAAATTATAAATTTTTTCCAAAAATTAGCTTATGCTCAGGAGTACACCATGAATTATGCTAGCATAACTAGTATCAAGGAATCATTTATTATGCTCGAAATTTTGCCAGCATAATTTGCCAACCCTTAGTGAATAGGTACACTTAATCATGAAAAAAAAATGAAACTAATTCATGAGAAAAAATGAGAGTAGCTACAAAGACATTTTAGCTAATGGAAAGTAGTTTTGCATAATTGTCAAAATCAACCATGAAGAAAAAAATTGAATAAGCAACAACTACTAAACTCTGTCCAGAATTAATAAATGCTGGACTAATTGCTCTGCTTTGGAATACTATGAACTTGGTATGCCACATGGTAGTAGTAAAAATTCCGACTCAGGTGCGTTCTTTATAAGATCGCAATTATTTATTCATTCATTCATTCGTTCGTTTGTTAATTTGTTAATTCGTTCATTCATTCATTCATTCATTCAAATGATAACAGACATGAATAGTGCAGTAAGGTGGCTGAGGGTCAGGCTCTAAGAGCTAGAGCTGCCAAAAAGATATTGTTGGAGTACGAGGAAAAACAACAACGAAAAAAAGTGGTTATAATTTTAATTCCACTTACAGATAACAAATACAGTAGCTAAAATTGAGAGCTCATTCTGAATAAGGGGAACTCATATGACACCAGTCGTCCTATACTTTATAGTATACTGGTGCACTTATCTATGCTAAACACCTTCACAATAGCATATATTTGCAGATATTTCAAATGCAAGGTCATTCCTCTCAACAAGCTCACTACCCTAAAATTCATTAGCAGTTAAAAGCAACAAGCCCAGCTTACCAGTTCCCCGGGTTTTTACAGCTACCACTCTACAAAAACTATTCAACCTCAGTCAGAATACACACTTACAACTGTATGTATTTGACTGAGGGCACTGTATATGTGCATACTGCCACAAGCTATATTACTAGATGCATTGTTGCACACCTAAGGACATGTTAAGTTCTTTTTATAGCCAATTGTATTATATTTCAGCTTTGTGCAAACCTGTTTTTTCAATAATTTATGGGCCCAGACACTTAAGCTGAGATATAGCTTGTGATAAGAAATGCTAGCTGTAGTTGAGGTAAGTATGGCAAAATCAAAAACAGTCACTGTGGTTCCATTGAATCATTCAAATTACACAACCTTGACAGTTCAGTGTCGCATAGCATTGACAAAAGATGGACTATGGAACAGAAAGTGCTCCTGGTCAAGCACAAGCTGTAAAATATGCGGAGTTCATGAGCAGACAGGATCATTCTCAAGCTACTATTGTTTTTTATGTTGAGTCTTCATTGCTGTATCAATTAGGGAAACCAGAAGACACTATTGTAGTTTGAAAGAAGTTGTCTGAACAATTCCAACAGAAAACATTGGTAAATAAATTGGAACTTTGCAGAAAGATGTATTCACTGAGATTGAATGAAGGGAAATCAGTTCAGAAGCACATAAAAGTTATGACAAAGTTATGAGGTACTATCTGTCATAGGAGATCCAATCAAGGAGGAGAATTGAGTGGTGCATCTATTGACAAGTTTACCTGAGTCTTTTAACATGTTGGTAGCAGTATTGATGTACCAAGAATGAACATAATATAAGAGTGCTTATTATTATGAGGAGACAGAATCGAAGAGAAGCGACGAGTAGAATACTTCATGCTTTTGGATGTAAAATCATGAAAAAGAAATGTCAAAAAAATTCTCCTGAGTGTTTTTATGGGAAAACAGGTCAAATTTAGCTTAACTGCAATCTCTTATCTGGGAAGAAAAACAATTTTAGGCCTAGCTGCCTTGGAAAGCAGAAAAGCAAACAAAGCATCTGTAGTGAATGACTACAACTCAGTCACCACTTGCTCTCAGGTAGTACTGCATTTAATGTATTATAGACTCAGGAGCAAACTGCCATAGGAGTTGTAACAGTGAGCTGTTTGACCAATTAAACAACCTTAAAACACCTTGTTGATGTTTCAATTGGAGTGTGGGCTCCCACAGCAAGGAAGCCCACATTCATGAAAGGAGAAAGGAGATGGAGAGAGAAGATAGAGAAAGATAGAAGAATAGATATATGTTGAACATTCATGTTATTTTATGTATTCATTTTTTGTAGTAGTTGTATGGGCATGTCAGACTTTGTTGTATTGTACACTTTTCCATTTATGGTCATGTTAGAGCAAGGGAACGTTTTAAGTGTTGATTGGTCATGTACCGTTGTTTGTTCATATCCTGTGGGTGGAGTCATAGTTTAGTATAAAACCACCCACTATTATCTTTGTAAGTCAGTCTGTCCTAATATTAAATTTAAGTTCGCTTGAAAGAGATTTGCTGCGGCGGCAGACCTGGTGGCAGCGTAACAGGCTGTTCATCAGTAGTGCGAGGCTGTCATGACTGTTCCTTGGAGCTTAGGGAGACCCCACGTGGAGGTGTAAGGATCTTCATAACTACTGGGAGGGATTGTTTTCTGAATATGAAAGTGCCATATCAGAAATGGAATGAGTGCAGATTACTTGATGTTTTGAATGTGCCACAGTTATTTTATAATTTACCGAGCATTTCAAAGGTAACAGAGTTTGGAAACACTACAGATTTCAATGAGAATGATTGCCAAATATATAATGCAAAAGGAGAGTTATTTCCTGAAGGGTAAAAATTGGAAGTCTATATATTATTTGAATTGCTCAATCTGTAATGTGAAAGTAAACAATGCATAACACAAGACAAAAGAGAATACTTGGCATTGTTGTTTTGGACATCTAGGGATACAAAATCTTCAAAGCCTTGCAAGAAGCAAGATAGTGAGAGGATTTGATTTGGATGCATAAAAAAATATAGATTTTTGTGAGGCATCATAGAAGTCATTTTTCTGCTAGTATAAGTGGAAGAGCAAAGGAGCAATTTGCATTAGTACATAGGGATGTATGTAGAAAATGAATATGAATCTTTGGGTGAAGCTGAGTATTTTTAAATATTGATGTTCTTGTTATACATGGGTCTATGTTTAAAAAAATATTTTTGAAGTGGAAGCCTCCAGTGGAGAGATTCAGTGGAAAACAACTAAAAGTTCTACGTTCTGACAATGGAGGTAAGTATGCCTATTTTGAATTTAAAGATTACTTGACGTCATAAAGGATACACCATAGGCAAAAATTCCCAAAACACCCCAAACAAAATGATACTGCTGAACAAATGAACAGTACTCAGGTTGAGACATTACATTCTATGTTGATTGATGGTGACATGGATTTTGGGCAGAAACTATCTACTTCAGTATACTTGAGAAAAAGAAGTCCAACTAAAGATATTGAAGACATGACTTTATTTGAGGCCTGGATGAAACAGAAGCCATGAGTAGAACACTTGTGTGTTTTTGGGTGTAAGTCATATTCCCATGCCGACAGAGATAAAAGAAAAAAGTTAGATCCGAAGTCAAGATAATGCATTTTACTGGGATACGGAGGGAAAAAAGTTATAGACTTTATGATGTGAGAAGATCAAGAGTAATCTGCAGTCAAAATATTGTTCAATGAAAAGAGTACAAATACTGAAATTGAGAGCGAAGAAGACAAGCATTTTGTGGAGTTGGAGCTTATTTCTGGCAGTGTTTCTGATGATTTTTTTGAATATTAAGTTGATACTTCATAGGCTACTGAGACATTTTGAGAGAAAAGCAAACTTGAGAATTTTATGGAGAAAAAGTGAATATTATTGATGGTCGAGCAAGGGAGCCAATAACACTGTTTACATTGGAGGAGGCAGCGGAGCGTTCTGATAAAGAATTGTGGTTGGAAGCAATGGCAAAGAAGATAAACTCTCTAGATGATAACAAAGTTTGGACTTCAACAAAATTATCAACAAAACACCAGTTGGTAGCAAAAGTGTGTTTAAAGTCAAGATTGGATCATATTGTTTAGTAGAACGCTATAAAGCCAGAGGAACATCTTGTATGCAGATCGGAGAAAAGTTTTTATGGTTTAAAACAATCACCTCATTGTTGGAATTCTATATTGATGATAAACTTAAAAATAATTGGATTTAAACAAAGTGAGTTACCATCTGGTTTGGTCAGCATGCCTACACTAATAATATTCTGTTAACACCTTTACCAAATTGGTAAAGGCCACAGAAAATGAAGATAAATTCAACCAGAAAATGTACCAGTCATCTGTTGGAAGCCTTACGTATTTATCCGTTAGAACACAACCAGCTTTACATATTATGACGTAAAAAGTGTTACCAAGTTTTCATCACAACGAACTGCTCAACATTGGACTGGAGTAAAGATTACAATGAGATACCTGAAAGGCACTACAAAATTTGGTTTGCTCTAGAGCAAGGAAAATCTAGCAAATGTGTTGGATACTCAGACTCAGATTGGGAAGGAGACTTGGATAACAGAAGATTTACATCTGGCTATAATTTCCAGAGTAGCAGTTCGCTGGGGAAGCAAAATGCAATCATCTTTTGAACTTTCCATTTCAGAGGCCAAGTAATATCAAGTGCTGGAAAAGAAGCAGTGTGGAAAAGACTGCTCATTATAGAATTGTGTGGGAGTTCTGTTGAAGAACTTCTGTCTATGACGACATTCAATCAGATTGCAATGGCAAAAATTCCTAAAGTCCATGGACATACTAGTACATCAAAAATAAATATTATATCATCTGAAAACTTGTTAGCAATGGAGCAGTTCAGCTTAGATACTATCGAACAGAGGATCTTATTGTATACATGTTGACTAAGTGTCTTAATCATGAGCAGTTTGTAAATTGCCTGGAATTAGGGTCATGCCCAGTTGCAATTGAGTACGAATGTTGAGAATATGCATTTGACTTAATTGTGTATCTGCATATTGCCTCAAGCTATATTACTAGATGCATTATTTTTGCATACCTGAAGACATTTTTATTTATTTTTCAGCTAGTTGTACTATATTTCAGTTTTGCTCAATTATTTCAATACCCCTTACAATGAGCTGTGAGAATGGGTAATTCCCATGAAGAGTGTTACGGCCAATTTTACAAGTTGAGATACCTACCCTAATACAAATTACTGCGATGAAGCACATAATAAACTACATAATACTTGGTCTGAGGTGATAGAGTTGGACATTTCACTCTTTAGTTTATTTGCACTCGGCCTCTAGCTATGAAAAGAAATTAGCTTGTTCATGAAGTATCTCATTATATCAACACTTGATTGCATGAGTCAGCACACATATTTCCCAAGAAGAACAGGTAAAATAGTTTCACGAGTCGAAGGTGAATGAAAATGCAGGCGTGAGAGTGAAATGTCACACTCATAAGATGGGTGCATAAATTGTTTATCATACATTGAATAATTTTCCCAGACAATACATATTCAGAGGTAATTCCACCATACTTCAAAAAAATTAGTTGTCCAGAACTACACATGAGTGTTTTGGAGCTTTCTATATCTAGCGTTCTATTTTTTTTAAATTCGTGCTTCTTAATAATATCAATTTTTCTCTGTTTCAACAACTTAACGCAATATTATGACATCCTGCTGAAGTAGTCCTCCGGAGTCGGTGCATTCAAAAACTTTCATGGTGATATAAAATATACAGCAAGCTGAGGAGCATGTTTGAAAGGATATTTCATTGAGGAAGATTGAACTAGTACGAGTCTAATTACCACAGAAAACGTTGCTTGTTAAGTGCTGTAATTGTTAAGCGTTGTCTTCGTTAGTCACTCATTTTCTTTCACTTTATGCCTCTTTTATTAAACATCCCCTGCATCTGAACAATGGTTGAATTGTTGGCGCTCAGCCCGACAATAGGTACCCATTCGCCCATAAGCCTTGCTGGTTGGATTTATAAGTTGGTGCTCACAAACTACAGTATGAAAAACTACACCCTATTTTTAAGGCAAGTCCAAATTCATTGGCGAGCGAGCGTAGCGAGCGAGACAGTATTAGGGGTGGATAATGCAAAATCGGGTATATGTTATTGGCGAGCGAGCGAAGCGAGCGAGACACTCTCAGGGGTAACACAATCGAGATTTCGCTATATTTATTTATTTATCTGTTTATGGGGTACGTGAGACCTCTGTTTTCGCACGCGCTTCTAATTACGTAAGTTAGGTAAAGCGTTCACAGTTCCAGTATTTTTCAATTAACGAGCTCTGAGAATCCTTAGTGGCGGTGGTAAGTCAATGCTCTCTTTGTCATGGCTATAAGCCGTGCGCAACAGTATTTACTTGAAAATACATTGTCCACTAGACTACTGCGAAGGTAAGTCTGTGTAGGTGCATGTCCAGCTGTGTCAAAGCATTGTGTGTTACAACCACTACTTAGCTAAAGAATATCACAAAGAAAACTTTTAAATAACGTGTATTGTTTTGTTGTTGTTTTTTTTCCTTCAATCCAAGCAGTTGCAGAGTTGTCACTATGGCACTGAAATTCATTTACCAAGTATGCGAAATTTAAAAACTGGACCTTATTTTCAGTAGCTTCAGTGTTAGAAGTCAAAATCATTCATATAAAAACAGTATAGTCTTTAGGCTCGCTCGCCATTTGTGCTCAAGCACATCACTAGTTCAGCGAAGCGAGCGAAGCGAGCGGAGCTGACTCTCTAATGAGTTCGCGATATATATATATATTTAGGTCTAGAAATTGTTTTTGTTCTTGCGTGGGCGTACGTGTGTACCCTTCCTCCTACGCGCTTGCGCGGGCCGGGTAACCTTCTTAGCAACATTTTGTTTTATTTACCCGCTGTACGAAGTAGCGATGCCCAGTAGACAAAACGTTCCCTTTATCCTACGCGCTTGCGCGGGCCGGGTAACCTCTTAGCAACATTTTGTTTTGTTTACCCGCCGTACGAAGTAGTGATGCCCAGTAGACAAAACGTTAGAAACGCTCGGTCAGGGGTTAGGAACTCCAGAAGAAAAAATAGTAAGGAGAGAGATAAGAAATGAAAAGGACAGGGCAAGGAGGAGGAGAGCTAAAACGAAACAGAAACAGGTAGCAAAGTAAAGAATCTTTCTTTTTGAAAAGCCATTAAAATAATGTTTCTAATTTATTTATTAGACTATTCCTGAGGATTACTGTACCAATCAACTTTATACAGCTGTAGACTCAACTACTCTTGAAGACACTGAAAATGCAGCCACACCATCTGAACAAGAAGCTAATATCCCCACTACTTTTTGTACTGCAAGAGGAAGGACAAGACATCTATCAGAGGACATCCATTCTCATATACACCCAAGGCAGCAAAATAGTTGCAGAAAATATAACTCAAACAATTTCGATACCGCAAAGCCTTTCAGCTTATCAGCAACGAATGCAAGAGGTAAATATAAAATAAAATATATACTTTCAATAAGTTAATACGAGACATATTTTCGTTTAGGAAACCATTATGCAGAGAGCAATGTCTACAACTAATGTCACAAAAACAGCAAGTCACACATTTGTTTGAAAGTGATAGTGAAAGAGATCACAGGCTCCACTGTTTGTCCACTAACCAACTGTTGAGAACAGCAAATGAATCTTCATTACAAAATTCCTCTAGATCAGAGCAGTTGTCAACTAACCAACAGCAGAGATTGGCTGATGAAACACCACTTCAACGGGAGACTAGATTGTCTCAAGTTAGGGGGAACAGGTCAAGACAACATCCCCAGGTTCCATTGCACCATATTATTCCAGCATTTGATGATCCTCAAGTTCACACAGCAATGCGTAATTTTCATGCTAAAATCTCATCGATTACTATCCCAGTCTGCATAACGTGTATGGAGAAGTTTCCAGGCACCAAAATGAAATTTAAGTCATTGGAATGTTGTCGATGTAGCCGGGATAAACATATCCCTAAGCTCTATTCAACTCAAAATAACATGCATCCTGGAAACATTCCTCCACTTGCAGGTTAAATTTAATGTAAAACTATAAAAATTAACCTAACTCTATTATCAAACTATGTAGTCTAAGATCTACATCCATTTAAAATACTCTGCTCTCCCTCTGAATATGTTATAGTACCCAAACAAACTCTTTTATTTATTTTTTTATTAAACCACAAAGTTTACATCAGCTATAACTGTAATGATGTATGACATTTTTAATTAAATAGCGGTATATTCTGTCTAAAACACCAGCCAATAACTTTGATGGTAAAATAATTCATTATTCTTATATTATCACAAATAATATAACATTTAAACTTTATTATATGAAGCAATACTATGTTGCTGATTACGAATTACATTAATAAAATAAATAATAAAATAATTTATTACTCTTGTTTTACCACAAAAAGTATTACATTTAAACTTTATTATACATAGCCTAAATTTTATAACCTTCATCATACAGTGGTATAGAATAGAAGCACCAATGAATCTATATGAAACAACAGACAGACATAACATTAACAACATCAAAATAAATAACTATATCTATAGCTGCAATTACAGGGAACATGCATCGCTCGCTTCGCTATTTTGCGCTATTCGAGCGCACCACTAGTATGTATATATGTATATGTATGTATGTATGGATTGTACGTATGCCCTTTAAACGCGCGCGGTGAACGTTTTTTCTTCGGCTTTTTAGGCCAGTTTATTCTGAAACTACAGCATTAAGCAAGCCTTACTTTATACTTAAGCTCCAAAGTGTGAGAAAATTCCTGCGAAAACGCTTGCTTTTCAAGAAACAAAAAGTTGATTCGATCGGTTACTATGACATTGAAGACCCTTTACCAGATTTAAATTCAAAACTTCGCCTTTTTTCCGGCTAAGTGATGAGCCACCCGTAGTCAGTACTAAGAGAGCTATCACTACTTCTGTAAGCACATAAAGTATTAATGCTAAGGAAGCTACTACTACTCGAGGGATGCCGAGGTAAGTAGCAATTCCATATTTGTTAGCTTAATATGCAAAATAACTCTGGCCTTTCTTTTTTATAGCTAAGAGCTTGTTGTCAACAGTGACTGGTAAATTCAAATAGTCAGAAGGACTCAAATTTGGTACTACAAAAGTTACCACTGCTCAAGAAAATGAGGTAAGAAAGTAATTTTGTATTTGTGTGCTAAACTAGATTGTCTTTTGTTTTTGTAGGTGAGAGCTTGTTGTCAAGAATTCAAGGTAATTCAGATGGTCAAAGTAACTTTAATTTGATATACTACAGAAGTTATCAATACTCAAGAATGAGGTAAGTAGTAATTCCATATTTGTTGGCTAAAATTACAAATATTAACACTGGTTTATTTTTTATCGTAGCTGAAAGCTTGTTCAAGAGTTACTGGTGATTGAGATTATCAGAATGGCAGATGTTTGATACTACAAAAGTTACCATTAATCAGGTAAGAGAGTGATTTTGTACTTGTTTGCTGAAATAAAAGGTCATAACTGCTATTATAGTGTTTGCATGAACTAAGCTAAAACATAGTAACAATACTTAGTTTTATGTTACCAAACTATCAGGCTCGCTTGCCATTTGTGCTCAAGCACACCACTAGTATGTATATATGTATGTGGGATGGTACGCATGCCCTTTAAACGCACTCGCGCGGAACTTTTTTCTCCCAAAAAACACGGCTTTTTAGGCTTGACCCCCAGTTTATTCTGAAACTACAGGATTAAGCAAGCCTTACTTTATACTTAAGCTCCAAAGTGTGAGAAAATTCCTGCGAAAATGCTTGCTTTTCAAGAAACAAAAAGTTGATTCGACCGGTTACTATGGCATTGAAGACCCTTCTCCAGACTTAATTTCAAAACTTCGCCGTTTTATGGGGGGGATACGGAGTGCCGGTTGTTGGTTGTCAAGAGCTGTTGGTAGTCAGAATGCCGTACTATTAATGCTAAAGAAGCTACTACTTCTCGAGGGAAGCTGAGGTAAGTACGTAATTCCATATTTGTTAGCTAAATATGCAAAATTAACTCTGGCCTTTCTTTTTTGTAGCTAAGAGCTTGTCAACAGTGACTGGTAAATTCAAATAGTCAGATTGGCTCAAATTTGGTACTACAAAAGTTACCACTGCTGAAGAAAATGAGGTAAGAACATAATTTTGTATTTGTGTGCTAAAATTAATTGTTTTTGTTTTTGTAGGTGAGAGCTTGTTGTCAAGAATTCAAGGTAATTCAGATGGTCAAAGTAATTTCAATTTGATACTACAGAAGTTATCAATACTCAAGAATGATGTAAGTAGTAATTCCATATTTGTTGGCTAAAATTACACTGGTTTATTTTTTTATCGTAGCTGAGAGCTTGTTCAAGAGTTACTGGGATTGATATTATCAGAATGGTTGATGTTTGATACTACAATAGTTACCATTAATCAGGTAAGAGAGTGATTTTGTATTTGTTTGCTGAAATAAAAGGTCATAACTGCTATTATAGTGTTTGCATGAACTAAGCTAAAACATAGTAACAATACTTAGTTTTATGTTACCTAACATCAGGCTCGCTCGCCATTTGTGCTCAAGCACACCACTAGTCTATGTAATAATACGCTTGTGTGTCAGTAACGGTGCGTGCATTCATGAATAATTCATGAATAATTCATGAGCTTTGTACGGATCGGTAAAGCATCATCACGTTGTGGTAGGTAATTCAGTAGAATCACTGGGTTATTTCCAAAAAGCGGGTGGAGTTGCGGCGTAGGTTTCAGTGAAAGTAAGTAAGACTGAAAAGCGGATGGAATTGGCGAGGTAAGGCAGTACAAGTTTAAAATGGAAGGAAAGGTTAGCGATTAATTATAACTAAAAGCGGGTGGAATTGAAGAGTAAAGGCGGGTTGGCTAAAGTACGAGATAGAAAACAAAAGTTTCTCAAAGTAGGACAGAAATTCTGAAGCAGGAGAGATAGACAAAGGAAAAGGGGGGCTCCACCACCTCAGAAGAATAGCTGAAGATAGGAGAGGTGGGGTAGAAGAAAAGCTCAGATAGTTCAGAAAAAAGAGAGTAGGAGAGGGAAACTTAACCTTAACCAATGGTAGAGAATGATAACTGAGCAAGATAATTTGTGCTAATGCATTCTTACTTTGTAATACATCAAGCGCCACTATGTGGCAGGGTACTTGCTAGTTTAATCGAAATATTCATGTTTCAAAATTATAATGTATACATTAAAAGTTTGCTTGAATTATGAAGTATATTTGTTTATGTGACTAAGATTGCAAAAAAACAACAACCAAAAACCAAATAGAATACACACAAAAGGTAGCAACCAGTGCAGGAGGAGGTAGTAGAAAAATGAAGAACAAACATTTAATTAACTATTCCAGTATCAGCTCCTTCTGTGAAGTTATTAATACTAATAATTTACTGACTTATATATATTGGCTCTGGGAATATAATACTGAAGTTTAAAAAAAAACCTAATCTGTAAAAACTATAGCTTTTTCAAGTTAAAGTCTGTTAACATTCATCAATCAATAGGTCAGTCAGTTTACACTGGTTGAGCCAACTTGGTTAAGCTTCATGCAGACTATCCTGTCCACTTACAATCTGATGATCCTTCAATAAGCCCATACTTCAGCTACCAACATTAACCCTATTTCTGCCCTTCAAAAATCTTTTTTTTAGACAGAGCATCTCACTACCAAATTGTAGGTTTTCTGTACGAAATCGTCAGTGATATGTTACCTTACATCTGGTATTAAAATAGTAACTTTGTGTTTTTCTTTTTTTTCCCCACTCGCTATGCTACTGGACAGCCAGCATCCAGGATCTTTGAAACTCATGTTTCTATATTCTTGTTGTTTACTGAGGTCATCTGTATGTTTAGAGCTTCCTTGATCTTTAACTCAGGATTCTTTATGGCTCAGTCTATAACTCTTAACTCTTCCCATTAAATAGAATGGCGTAGCTGCCAAGCATGCTCAGTAATGGCTAAAACCTTCTCATCACCTCTCTTGCAAGCATCCTGATGTTCTTTCACTCTCTGCTGCTTCTAGTTGTTAGTTGTTTCACATATATATACTTTACCATAGCTGCAGGTATATTGTACACCATGGATGACTCAGTGGTAATGGGTATAAAATCTTTGAATAGCTGGGGTTAAGCTTCTGTGGAAAAAGGCCCAAAACAAAGAAAAAAGAAACAATCCTCCGAAAGGTATCATACCATATTTCAAACCTTGCCTAACAGCATGGGTTAAAATTGGTGTGTTGAAACATTCACACACAGAACATACAATTTGTAGTATATTAGTACTCCTTAATAAGCGTATTGAGATTAGTACACCATTAGGTGCATTTAACTTATCTGGTATGATTGCAGCCCATGAATTATGTTAAACACACCATTAAGTGATTACAATATTGCTTTTATTGAAATAATGCCAACAATTCATCCAGCACAAAATTCAATAAAATAGATTTTTTTTTTAAATAAGCATATTATGTCAAGGACTTACTTTTAAGTATTTAGCATTTTATTGGAACTTCTAGAAATTTATTAAAATATCTAGAGTCAGTTTGACTTGCTTTGTCACAATATAACAAATCTATTTGTGAAACTAACTGATCTTTATTGCATTACTATTTTTACAATGCTACACCTAATCATGCTGAATAAAATAATATTCTAAAATTTACCTTGGATTTAATGGAGGACTCTCACTAGCCATTTTTCATATATCTATACATACACAAAAGTGATTGGTTATTTTTTCAACTACATTTCAATCTGAGTATAGTAGACATTGTGCAATCATTTGAGTACTAACTTTTGCAACAGTATTAAATAATTAACTGTAAAAGTACAAATAATCCCAGGATATCTGATACGTTACATAATTGGCAAGCAAGAAAATCGGGTATATGTTATTATCGAGCTAGCGAGTTACTATTAGGGGTGCAGGATAATGCAAGAAAGGGTATATGTTATATATAATATAGTATATAATACTTATTACATGAGTCAGAGTGTGATATGGTGAAGTATTTCATGAGCAGGCTAGGCCAAAGGCAGTGAAAATAAAGCCTGAGAGTGAAATATCTAGCCATATCACTCTGAAGAGTGTAATAAGTGTTTTATTCCACACTAAATATCTTCACTGAAGTAGGTTTTTGGTAACTCACATGAAAACTCACTAGGGGCTCCCCACAACCCCAGCTCATATTATAGCAGCTGCTCTAACCTGGCTGGGTAGGTTCTACTAGAGTAAAGGTAGCTGTAAAAACCCAGAAAACTTGTATGCCATGCCTATAACTACTCTGGTAATGAGCTTGCCAGTACAGCCATGAGATGCTCAAGGGTGCCTTTTTTTCTCCTAAACACATGGCTTATCAGGTTTGACCCCAGTTTCTTCCGAAACTACAGCATTAACCAAGTCTTACTTTAAACCTAGGCTCACAATTGTGAGAGAATTCCTGCAAAAACACTTGTTTTACAAGTCACAAACAGTTGCTGTGACAGGTTACTGTGATTTGGAAGACAGTATATCAGACATAATTTTCAAAACGTCGTCATTTTTTTTGGGAGGGGGGGGGGGGGGGCTGCGAAGTGCTGGTTGGTTGGTTGTCAAGAGCCAATGGTACCTTTTACTAATGAATCTACCACTCGTTAGAAGCTGAGGTAAGTACATAATTCCTTATTTGTCAGCTAAAATTACAAAAAAAATAACTAGCCTTTCTTTTTTGTAGCTGAGAGTTTGTTGTCAAGAGTGACTGATAAATTCAGATAGTCAGAATGGCTTCAATTTGATAGTACAGAAGTTACCTCTACTCAAGAAAATGAGGTAAGAATGAAATTTTGTATTTGCTTGCTAAAACTAATGGTCTTCTGTTTTAGTAGCTAAGAGCTTGTGGATAAAAATTAAAAGTAATTCAGATTGTCAAAATAGCTTAAATTTGATACTACATAAGCTACCAATACTCAGGAAATAATTAACACTGGCCAATTTTTTTTTTGTAGCTGAGAGCTTGTTCAAGAGTTACTGGTAATTGAGGTATTCAGAATTAGTTAAGTTCGATACTACAGAAGTTACCATTACTCAGGTAAGAGAGTAATTTAGTTTTTGTTTGCTAAAAAGAAGGGTTAACTGCTATTATAGTGTTTTGCATGAACTAAGCTAAAAATATAGTAACAATACTGTAGTTTTATGTTACCTAACTAGGCAGGCTCACTCAATATTTTTGCTCAAGCACACTACTAGTATATAATATTATTATATATATAATACTTATTACATGAGTCAGAGTGTGATATGGCGAAATATTTTACCGAGCAGGCTAATTTATTTTCAACCCTGTAAAGGAGGGTAAAGAGCAGGGTACACCAGAGGAAGGTAGCTGTAAAACCCTAGAAAATTGAAAAGTTTGGCCGGTTGCTAGTACTACAGGGGTAAAGAGCTTGCGCAGTATAGCGTGAAATAACAGCGTGAAATATCATGAGTTATTTCACGGGTCATGTACCTAAACATATCATTGTGAAGATATCTACGGTGGAATAAATATATATATATATATTATATATATTATATATGGATGGATGGATGGTACTTTTGAAACTTGGGCTCCAAATTGTGATATAACTTCAACTCCCATAAAGTTACTGCGGACTGATTACTATGGGATTGAAAACTCTTTACCAAAGGTATTTTCAAAACTGCGTCATTTGTTGGGGCTGCTAAATGCTGCTCGTTCATTGTCAAGTGCCACTGGTAGCCAGAATGGCTAAATATTAATAAGGAAGCCACCATTACTCCATATTTGTTAGCTAAAATTACAGTATGGCTATTTCCTTGGTAGAGCTGCGAACTTGTTCACCAGTTACTGGTAATTGAGGTAGTCAAAATGCTTTAAATTGGATACTACAGAAGTTACCAATATTCAAATTGAGGTAAGAGAATAATTCTGTGTTGGTTTGGTAATATTAATTGTCAACTGCTATATACATTTTTGCATGAAATAAGCTAAAGTATATATTTGCCACTCCTACAGTATTTGGTGGGGTTTAAATGGTTTAAATGTAATTAATCAAACAATTGACATATTAGTAAATGATGTAAAATTTGATGAAAGCATGATAAATACTGATCAATTGTATTCATTATACCTTGTCAAGGAAGAATTTTTAAGTTTGACAGATCTTACGAGCATTCACCTAAACAAGAGAGGCAGAACCATGTGACACTAGTGGTAAATAGTTTTATGTAACATAACTAGGCAGGCTTGCTCGATATTTGTGCTCAAGCATACTTGTTCAGATGTGGCTGAGTTGTTGTTGTTTAGATGTGGCTGAGTTGTTGTTGTTTAGATGTGGCTGAGTTGTTGTTGTTTAGATGTGGCTGAGTTGTTGTTGTTTAGATGTGGCTGAGTTGTTGTTGTTTAGATGTGGCTGAGTTGTTGTTGTTTAGATGTGTCTGAGTTGTTGTTGTTTAGATGTGGCTGAGTTGTTGTTGTTTAGATGTGGCTGAGTTGTTGTTGTTTAGATGTGTCTGAGTTGTTGTTGTTTAGATGTGGCTGAGTTGTTGTTTAGATGTGGCTGAGTTGTTGTTGTTTAGATGTGGCTGAGTTGTTGTTTAGATGTGGCTGAGTTACTAACAAAGGTAACACAATTGAAAATTGGGGATATTTGTTTGATTATATGCGTGGATGTACGTATGTGTTTTTGTATTTTGACCCTCGCGCTTTTGTGTTTGCTTCGTGGTCTATCCCTTCCCATACCTCCACTAAACAGAATATTATAGTTTAACTATCCCACACCAATCATTCAAGAAAATTAATTACTCCTTCGTATTAGATTGTTTCTGAATGCCACAAGATGCACTTAGGTTTTAAAAACTTACTATTATACTCAACAGTGTGCAGTAATTATTTAGAACTTCTTGCTTTTTCAAGTGGCAAATTGTTATGGCAATGGTTACTGTGGTATTTTATCCATTTACCAGAAGTAATTAAAAATGACTCGGCTTTTTTTTTAGTAGCTGTGACAGCTTGTAGTCAAAAGATACTCCTGGTAATTCAGATAGTCAGAATGATGTATATTGAGACTACAGAAAATACCAGTACTGGGGGAATTTATGTAAGAGAGTACTGTATTTGTTAGCTGAAATAATGGTCATAACGGCTACAAACTTAGCATTATATTATCTAAGCAAGATTAGAAATGGACAGATAGATTCTTTTGAAGTGTTTCGTTTGCGCACTGGTTCGCTCACCCTTTGTGCTCCACCACTACTAGTATATATGTTTGGACATGTCATTCTTGTACTTTGACCATGGCGTTGTGTTTGTTCGATGTTCGACCCCATCCCAAACTTGGCTAAACAGAATCCTCTGGTTTATACTAGAAATTCAGTTGTTTACCGCTTTGAAATCTTAGGTACAGTTAAAATTTAAAAAAAACTTACCAAGTTCCATTCCTATTTGAGTTATTGGCAGTGATAAGTTAATACGCTATTTGTCACAGTTATAAGTCCTACGCAACACACTGTTAAAAATGGGTCGTTTGGATAACCTAGTTTTGGTGTTAAATAGGAGGCGCTGCCTGGATACCCCAGTTTAAAGCTTTATAATGTCTCCATGGGGCATAGTTAGTCATTACTAAAATATATTTGAAATGAAGAAACTAAAGGATATAAGCTATTGTTGTATAATGTTCACTTGGTATAGTATGTATTGGTGTGGAAGTTATAAGGGCTCAAAGTGGGGTGTCCAGACAGCGCCTCCAGGTAAACACCTCACAAGGTGTTGTTTAAGCACCCCATTTTAACAGTGCAGTAATTATCTGAAATCCATTCTTTACTAGTATAACCACGAAGGTAAGTCTTGTATAGGTATGCTCAGTTGTGTAAAAGTATTGTGCGCTACTTAGCCAAAGAATATCACAAATAATGTGACTTGGTTTTTTGTTGCTTTTTTTTTTCAAATTCAAACAATTGTGGGGAGTGGTTTCTATGGCATTGAATCCACTTTACCATATTATGCGTAATCTAAAAACTCGCCGTTTTTTTTGAGCTTCTAAGTCCCGCTTGCCAAGAGCCACTGGTATTCAGAATGGTTTCTAAAGAAGCTACCATTATTGGGTGGAAGCTGAGAAAAATACGTTATTCCATGTTTTTAAACTAAAGTTACAAAAATAACTCCAGTCTTTTTTATTTTGTAGTGGAGAGCTTGTTCAAGAGTTACTTGTAATAGAAGTAGTCAGAATGACTTAAACTTGATACTACTGTGTTATCACTACTCAGGAAATTAAGGTAAGAGAGTAATTCTGTATTTATTTGCTATAAATTAATGGTCAATTGCTAATTTGTATTAAGTTATCTCTAAATGCCGCAAGATGCACTTGGATCTCAAAAACTACTTTTAGACTTGACAGTGTGAGGTAATTCATTGGAACTTCTTGTTTTTTCATGTCGCAAGAATGTTATTGCAAAAGGTTACCATGATATTGGAACCCTTTACCAGATGTAATTAAAAAAACTCGGCAGTTTACCTGTAAGTGCTTGTTGTCAAAAGCAAAAAAAAATAGCCCACTTCAGCAATAACTCGTCTCTTATGCTTAGTTTTGGTTAATGGTGGCCGCACATAGCAACGCGCACTGCCTGTAGATCCGGACATTAATTTATTCCCCACCAATACCCCACCATTTGATAATACGCGAGCAGAAACTATCGCGCAGTAGTAGCAGAAGTATACTTTGCGAAGTTGTGGTGTTTTAGTTTAGCTTCTTGTTGTCTCATATCCGTTTACAGCAACTCTCCATACGTCGTCTGAGCTCACGCAGCAAGGTGCACCAGGCTGCCTCTCCTCCTGTAGCCGTTCTCCGGACTCTGCGCACCTGAACTCAAGCGGATGGATATACCAGGCACTATTTCTGCGGAGCGAAGACTTCCCAAGCTGCGCAGATCTAATACCTTCACCTATGGCTATCTCCAATAAACTGCTCTCTCTTCTGACTCTCTTGTTATTGTTGTATTGATGTTTGTTTACTCTTGATATAGGCGGGCTCTTTTTGGAACCAATATAAACTAATTGAAAAAACAATTGCTCGCGTACTCGTAGTACGAGGTATGGGGGGTGGGGCTATTTCTTAAGAATTGCGAGTGGAATAGAAGTAGTATCCAATTTTGAATCAGTTTTTCTTGGAATCAAATAATGAGAACGACTATATTTTTTGCACACGTGTAGAACACACAAAAAAAGAAGGGCACCACAATTTGAATTTTTCAAAATCTTATAAAAGGAAAAAAATGTAAATAAATCATAAAGTAATATTGAAATGGAAAAAAAACTCGTTGTCTTGCCCTAGAGTATCGTCTTGGCTAGCGGCGTACCAAATTCTGGAGCTCCAACTTGCCGCACCGCTCCAAAAAGTTGTTTCAAAGTTTTACATCGGGGCCATGATATTTCCTTCAGATTCACTCCAAAGTCGGTGTGCAGTATCTTCGGCAGGTACTTTATCCTTCTAGTATAGTAGAGTAGCCCTGCAAATAAAGAAAGTAGCAGAATCGTGCTTAGCAACCAACCGGTAAAAAATGCGTGGGCGGTGTGCGGCCACCCTTAATTTCTTTGCTAGCATAAACTAAAAAAGTAACTCAGTTTTTATTTTAGAACCCCCTCCCCCCTACATTTTAAAAAAAGAAAAGAAAAGAAACTAGGAAATCCTTAGCTACATGGAATTTTGATAATTCTTTACCATGTTTCAAATAAGTAACATAATTTCTAGGGGGTAGGTATTCTTATTGTTAAAATATTATATAGTAATTAATAATGAGAATGAACTGAACAGAAACATTGGTGGCAGAAAAATGTTGTGGTGTGTTGCTACTTTTTTTTTAATAGCTATTACAATAATAAATGAAAATTATAAACTCAAATGCTGATTTTTAAAAGCTGGGGATAGGAGTTTCTTTCAACCAGATTAGCTAAAGAGTATATTGTAAAGTGTGGTTTAAAAAATTATACCTATTAAAAGGACATTAAGGTTAAGTATACCTATTCATACATTTACCTTGTCAGACCGTGTTCCACAAAATACAACAACTTGCCAGATGTGCTATTCCCATTCATTTTCTACACATTCATGGTCATATTTTGGACGTCAGAATTTCTCCCGTTGGTCATCCTTGAGGCGCCGCCCCCTCCTAGCACTTGCTGATGCTTAATGTTGACCTAACTTTGCTGTCGTTTTAACTGTTATCTGAAATGGTGTCGTGTGATAGCTGGCAGTACTGCTAAGAGGTTAGGACTTTACGTACTGGGCTAGCTAGTTAGAACGCTCCAAACTATACGGGAGTTGACAAATAGACAAGAATGGTTTTTGGCTGGCTGGCTGACTGACTATCACTCTTTGGAATCCTATCAGCAAGGAGCACTGCTGGTATAGCTCTATTTTTAAGTGGGGAAGGAAAGGGTCTGGCGAGAGCTCCACATTAGATTCATACCTGAGTTACTACTGTGGCGCCCTAGTCTCACTAGCCATATCCTTACTCAACCTCTACGCTGGGAGGGGGTAGGGAACGTTCACCGTTTGCGTTTCGTTTCGTCGGAATGAGATCAAAGACTGGTGCCATTACGTGGTTTTTAGTTCGTCTCTGAATTGTGGTTAGTGATTATGCGTGACCGATTATAGTTTAATTGACTGTACCACCTCCGAACTGCTCCGTTTGTGAAAATCTTTATGCTGGCTGTAGTGCGATCGCTGCAGAATAGCCAATCACTGTTCAGAACTTTAAATCTGAAGTTGAACATTTTGTTGTAAAACTGATGTGACCAAAACTGCAGTGGGTTAAAAAAAATTAGTGGAAGCCAAACAGGTTTTGAGGAATTCTTTTGCTACAAGGTACTCCCATTTATCTTCCAGGAAGGTACTTAAAGAACAGCCAGCTTCAATTAATAATAAATCCGTGGTATTGGCCCAACCACACCATAAGCTATACACGTTAAAGTATTGTTCCCCAGAATTAATGGGGAAAAGAATAAACACTTACGTCAAAGTTCCAGACTCTATCCACTGTAGCGTTGGGTAAAGGGTCTGGATCTGCGAGACTTAGTGACGCTCAATCAGATTGCAGTACCGATAATTAGTGGCATTCCTTTGAGATTGTATTAATGCGTGCAGATTTATAGTGAACATACTTTTGTAGTTTGTGGGGAGGCCAATCCATTCCAAACAAAAATCATCAAGACCAAAATTGCTGAATTGGAGGTGTAATGGCTTTCAGCATCGAGCTGTTTTAATGCTTTTTTTAATTCTTCATAGGGGATTGAAAATGGTGCTAGGATTGTTGCTAAGGTTAAATAAGTTTCCCTCTCCTGCTGTCTTTTTTCTGAACTATCTGAGCTTTTCTTCTACCCTACCTCTCCTATCTTCAGCTCTTCTTCTTGAGTCATGGGGCCCACTTTTCCCTTGTCTATCTCCCCTGCATTTCTGTCCTACTACTTTGAGAAACTTTAGTCCTCTATTTCGCACTTTAGCCTTTCTTTTGAAGACTAACCCCGCCTTTACTCGTCGATGCCACCCGCTTTTTAGTTATAATTAATCGCTCAGCCTTTTTGCCTTCTCTTCCCTTTCATTTTAACCTACACCGCGCTTTTTCAGTTACAATTAATCGCCTTTTACGTTCTCTTCCATGCTTTCGCCTTCCTTTTTGAAACCTACGCCACCTTTCATCGTGTATTGCACCACTTTTTAGAAATAACCAGCACGTTCTGCGACACTTTACCTATGATAAGTTGACGATGCTTTACCAAACCGTACACAACTCATGAATTATTCATGAATACACACACCGTTGGTCGTTGTCGCTACTGACATATAAGCGTATTAGATGATGATGGTGAATCTTAGCCTAAATTTTTTGATAATGAGCTAGGTAAAACAGATTGATTTGTTACAATTTCCCTTCTTTAACATGTCTGATACGAACTATATCAACTAATACATTTTCGTAGAGAATACCGGGGACTAGAACAAATTTATAATACTCGACGACAAGCGCGGTCGCTCGGGTAAGGGGTTATAAGTAATAGTTATAAACCAATATTGAGGTTTTTATGCGATTTAAAAATATTTATAGCGGGCTATTTGTTGAACGCATTAGAAATAATGAATTTCAGGGCCTTTTTGCTATAAACCTACAACAAAACTTAATGGCATGCATCTGTGCAATACACTTATACATGTACAAAACCGTTCTACAATGCCTGACATTTTTAATTGAAAATATCATTTAGAGTGTAACAACAACTAATACCAGTTTTGTTTACCTTGCTCACAAAAACTTTGCACTCTCTCTAGCTCTTCAAGAATCAAAAAGTTGATAGGATAGTGGAAAGAGAACTTCTAATAATCCAAACAATATCATTTAGAGTATACAGCAATTAATACCAGTTTTGTTTACCTTGTTCACAAAAACTTTGCACTCTCTCTAGCTCTTCAAGTATCAAAAAGTTGATAGTGGAAAGAGAACTTCAAATAATCCAAAACATAATAATACAATATACTTGTCAAATATTATTAGTTTACCTTGGAAAAAGAAAAACTCTGAAAACCAGTTAGTTGGACTTCCAACTGGTAAAAATATACAATGTTTTGTTTTCTTTTATTGAACTTCTTGAGGGAAATGACCAATCAACATGTGAGATATAATGTTATTCATATACAGTGCAACTCAACCAATACAAATGCTGAATATTCAGGCACAGATTTACTGTTGTGCAGTTACCACTTACATGTAATCTGCTGTGCAGTTTCCAGCTACAGGTTACAATGAATATCATTTATTGCTCAATTGGGGAAGCTCTACTATCAGAAATCTAGTGAATCTGTAAACATCAAATACATTTGTTCTGTACTCAAAAGTGTTAACAGAAAGACTGGGTATTAGAGCTATTAATTTTATCATTATTGAAGGCAAATCTTTGCTGTAACACAATTTGTGATTTGGACCGATATTTCTAAATATAATGTTTATAGACAACTTAATATAATGTTGTTAAAATTTAGAGCAACTAATTTTCATATCCATCCAATATAAGTTATAGGCATTGCTTTAACTTTAATATGGAAACTTTTACAATATAAATACATTAACATAAAACATGAATAATCTGGATCAAAGGTAACCAAAATAGCTAATATTCTGCAGGGATGGTATAAATTAATTGTTTTGGTAGATTAATTTCAGATAATCTTACATATATGTTGCTATCAAGGGAGTATCCTGGAGAAGAGCTGAGGGAATCAAAGCCCCCTTTTCCCCCCTCCCCCTTCCCCCCCCCTCCCTTACCTCCCACCAAATATTTCATTGAAAAAATATAATGTACAAGTGCACCAATACAGTTGTCATATGGACAACTGCATGCTAATTTATATAATTTATGGCATAAATGTCCAAGTCATTATATAGTTTAATAGGTTTTGACCTAAATATATTTGGGCTCCTCCCCCTCATTAATGCTGGATTCGCCCCTGATTGTAGGATCTGATACTTATAGAGAATTACTTTGGATTTATTTGCTCATAAAAACAGAACAAAATGGTCATCACATGTTATTACTTCAACAAGATGTATAAGCGATTGCTGTTACGCACAGTTGTCAAATGTTCTCCATGGTGTTGGTTACGACTTCAAAATTCACATCTATATGCTAGCCACTTTGAATGTAATTAAAACCACCCCCTTTTCTGCTCTGTTGTATAATAACCAAAATTATAGCTCTGTTATGGATCTCACCAGCAGATGTTATATCGATATTTATAGCTCTGTTATTCCTCTTACCAGATGTTATTGTTCTACTATAAATTAAATTATTGCTGTTATTTCTCTCACCAGAAGTTATTGCTCTATTATAACAATATTTATTGCTCTGTTATTCCTCTTGCCAGATGTTATCGCTCTATTATATAATATTTATTGCTCTGTTATTCCTCTTGCCAGATGTTATCGCTCTATTATATAATATTTATTGCTCTGTTATTCCTCTTGCATGATGTTATTGCTCTATTATATCAATATTTATTGCTCTGTTATTCCTCTCGCCAGATGTTAT
>WLWD01001574.1_pt1 | contig 58104 bp, 47 predicted proteins | sample 6712731 | NCBI WGS metagenome assembly WLWD01 (sample SAMN12718690, study PRJNA576275) | sponge metagenome | isolation source: marine sponge | host: Mycale hentscheli | place: New Zealand: South Island, Marlborough, Capsize Point | collected 2014-11-01 | reverse complement strand
TTTCATTGTATCAGCAGCAGGCAAACTGAATATGTTTGGTATCCACTTAAAAGCTGGTGTAATCATAAGGACTAATCCTATATTTATTGTGTGTTTCACTGGCCGATTGTTCAAGTTGATGTTGTTGTTTTTTGTTGTTGTTGGGTTGTCATTTTTATTACCCATTATATCTTGTACTGTTATTGTATGTCTCATGTCTCATTAAAATATTTTTATGAGTTCAAGTTATTGTAATAGATTGATCAATGAAACTAGGAGATGATGACACTTTACCTATATTCTTTGGTAAAGGGTTTCACATGGTAAAGTTGTTGTTTTTTTACAGTAATCCAACCAGTTCGGACTGTGTATCATAACCAACAATGTTTATTGTCTGGTGACATCTGCTAGACATATTATATGTCTTCAGTAAATTTAATGGACCACTTGAAGGTTTGTAATAAAAATATATTATATATTAACCTTTTGTGCTCTTTTAGAGATTAACTTAACTCTCTGATTAGTAATGTATTTAACAATAAGCAATCAATAAATGGAACGGTGTAAATGAACTAATAAAAATATGAATGAACCAGTTGTCTTGATGAACATTTGAACATTAAAACAGCTTTCTCTTGTACACAGCCACTAGGTTTTTGCACACTGGACAGTAATGTTCTACATCTTTGTAGTCCTTGATAAGCAAAGGGATTATCGCACACAGATGTAATCCTATGATAAAAAGTAGGGCAGCGATCAGCCACGCCGTCTCACCAGCCCTGTAATCCAGAATGGACCGCACGCGATTGTTGCAATGGGGACACAGAAACTCTACATGAGTATGTCCGAACTGTTCATCTCCGTAGCCTCGCTGGCTCTGATGCACCTGCGCAGTGCTATGTGGCGGTGCTACTGGCCGCGGTTGATGCTGCAAAACTGGACCACTACCGCGAGGGGGTGGGTACACGTTTCGCTGATCTCTTTGGGGCGGTTCAGACGGATCGTAGTAGCCCGGAGGCGGTGGTCCGGTTGAAATGTGGGGAGCTGGCGGCTGTGCGCTGTATCTTGGAGGTGGCATTTTCCCAGGAGGTTGCTGGGCTTTGCAGTTGCTACCAGGTGATGGAGTTGTAGAACTCATGGTCGACGACACGGTAAACGTAGCGGGGCCAGGAGAGTATCCAGAAACTATGCCAATAACCACTTCCCCTCCGCGTACACCGTTGTCTCCATAAGCTGGTGGACCACTACTGGAAGCCATGGGAAGTTTACAGTTCTATATGATACACACACGGTTGGCTACCTGCTGCAGAAGCCACTCATCAGCCCCACCTCTAACTAGTCTCGCGGGGCCAGACCCTTTACCGAAGGGTCTGGCCCGCGAGACTAACCTGTAACTCAAATCTCAACTCTAGCAAGTCTTATTAAGATCAGTGCAAGATATTTTCAGTAGTAATCTGCAAGGTATGCTTATGTGGCATAATTAAGGAGATGAATCTGGCTTTTCTAACAGCATTCAGTAGATGACACTTATTATTAGGTATAGCCACTGCACAGAAGGGATAACATTTCTAAGCTTATTTATAACCTCAGGCCTCTGGTAGCAACACCTTACCTTAGGAGTAGTAGTTAACTAACTCCTCCTTGTTAGATAAGAGAGGAGCTGACACCTACTACATCACTAATCTCACAAGCCAGACCCTTTACTGACCATATGTCTTCTACTACCAATAACTGGTCGCAGGTCCTTTAATTAGATGTTAGTTCTATATACATATATATCACAACAACACTCTTCACTACTTCAAAATATATTTTCTTATCAAAATTATCATATAATTGAACGTGCAGATATTCCAAATTATTCCAAAATTATTCTGATCAATAAAAACTGATAAGTTATAATAATAGCAAATTTTTCTCATTCTAATTATTTCAGTCGAGAATGACTGAATAACTGATAAGTTGCATGTACCCAGGTTATGATCAATGTGACCACAAACTGAAGAAGTAATTTTAATTACAAAGCAATATATGACCACAAAATATAATCAATTCTAGATTTTATGAGTTACTATAGTAACTACTAAACCTCTCCTACATTCACACTTGTTACATTAATTGCTCCCCTTTGTTGTATCGGTATCTCACTCTCTCTTTATGCACTTCTGCCTTAATCACCTCCTAGACTTTAAAAACTGCAGACCATATGCTTTACTTTCCAGGAAGTGTCAAACAGAGATTATGGCAGCCTGCTGCAAGCTGATGTATTTGTTATTCTGGCTAAGTGAACAAGCTACTACCTCTCATGAGGATATATACTCCTCCTGCTGCTATTTGCTGGTAATGCCCAGCACTCTGTGACCACATCTGTGGTCTCGGATTGAGTCAAGAGTTTACATTCTAGAACTTACCGTATCTTCATTAAATGTACGCACCTTCCAAGTACCTAGCTACATGCTATGTTTATGACTTCTTCAACAGTCCTTGTGCATTATGATATTCAGTACCTCTAGAAGGATGCAAGTCCTCCGCATCTTATAACTCAAACACAGTTTGTTTCAGCCAGTTTTCAATAGTACAGTGGAGCACTACCCAGTGGTCACCACTTGAGGGTACCAACAAACATAGGATTAAGAAGCACTTCTCCCCCCTCCCTCCTCTCCCCCACACTACCCTGTTCCCCACTTCAAAACACAACAACTATATACAAGCACACCTGCCCATACAATGCATGCCACAAAATGGGTAATGAAATAACTATAATTAATGTTAAATTCCAATCCAATGAAATTGTAAGAAATGACCATATAAGAACTTTTTCCTACTAATGTAATAGCTAATAGAAGTACAAGATATTTTGTGTTTGGAATAAAATGGCTGAAGTAAAACTAATTTACAATATAAACATAAGCTTACTCACCAAAACTACTGAAGTAAACAAGCTCACCAAGGTAAATAAATGTTGGTCTAATAATATATGCAGTTTTTAATGTGCTTAGTTATTTAATACACAAAGCAAGAGAGAGACAGAATTTTACTATGAATATGAAGAATAATTAAATTTTGTTAGCATTGTACTTTGCTGTATTACAACAACTGGTTTTAGCCAGTTTATGGTGAATTATAACTTTCTGAAGCTTCACATGGAGTTACACTGAAAGCAAATAGTATCCTATTTGGAGAAGTTCACACACAAAGCACAAACAACTATACTTACTAAGCGTAAACCATAAGGTTTTTTTTTTATTAAGGCTCAACTGTGTGAGATTATCAAAGTTACCAGGTTGATTAAATCTACACTGTCAACACTTTTCCTTTCATTACAAAAGCAGTTGGATGACATGTTGGGGACAAAGCTATAACAAAAATGCTTACCTGCCAGACAATCAGTCTATCTCACTAGATCAGGTACTATGAAGTAGCAAGTTTATGTCAACTTCCTCACTCTTTCATCTTCAGAAAAACAAAATAGCTCATATTGTATAGTAACAACTACTTCTTCATCATGAATAAACTCTTCTCAGGAGGTCACTATAAAAGGCGGTAAATCTAGTTCCCTAACATTAAGGGTCCAAAGAAGAAAATATTAAAGAAACTGAACTAAAGAATTTTCAACCTAAGATGAAGATTGTAGCATTTCTAGTTTTCTTTGCATTTGTATGTGAAAGTATTGCTGTCGTTGAAGAACAAGCAGAAAGCAGCAATGAAGACATACTGGCAAAGCTCGAACAGAAACCAAGGAGCAACATGGACGAAACTTTTGCAAATCTAGAAGGGGAGCCAAAAGCAAGTGATGATGACGACCAGGTTGACAAGCAGTCAGAAGCTGACGATCAGTCGGCAGTCGATAATCAGTCAGTGGGAGACAGCAATGATGGAGCCCAACTTCAATGGAAAAGACGAAACCTTCCCCGCTCTTACAAAGGTACCCACAGATGTCAATATTAATACACTCTTAATTAATAACTGCTTTGTCATTGTCTAGGCACCTGCTTGTCTAGGTTCTACGTACTTGCATTCACTTCTAAGGTGAAACATGGAGGTTCTGACAAAAGTCACCAGGTAGAACTTACCATTGGTGGTGTCACAAGGAGGCGTACTCTTTATGATCGGGTAGGGGATGACATGCTGCACAACAAAGGTGACCTCTGGAAAATGAAAATTAGTGATTTCTGCAGTTATAGATGCGTGAAGCTCGGAGACATCAAAAGAGTTGCCATAGTTGCAGCTAACAATGATGGCTGGAATATAGACTCCATTGTCACCATGGTTAAAGATGTCTACGGGAAGACCTTCATTCTGACTCAAAATTTGGATGTCTACCGGTGGGTGGATGGAGATAGCTACACCTATTATAGGCGATTCAACCTTAGTTTTGCCTGAAGAAATAATGGCAGAATTCCCTCTTCAAACACTAGAGTGTGTATATCATAATAGTCACTCTCTCTCTTGGTAGAAATAGCAAGTAGCTATATATATAATATTTTTAACTTTTTGTTGTTTTGTAATGTTGTCAAATTTGCTTTTTAGAATTTGCTGATTAAAGAGTTTTTTTTATGTCCCTTATTACGTTAAGTATCAAACAATCCTCAGAATGATTAAATACAACAAAGAGGATTGAAGAAAGTCCTCAAGTGTGTGCGTGTGTGTGTGTGTGTGTGTGTGAGTGTGTGTGTGTGTATGAGTTTAGTGCACAGGCATTCTGGCTCTGCCAGGTGCATGTGACCGCCTTGCGGCAGCAGTAGAATTTACATTTTGAATTTTTTTGCATTCTGTGTGTGTGTGTGTGTATAATGTATGTATTGGTCCTTGCTAAATGAGAGGAGGTGGGTGTGTCATACCAGAAGCATTACTTTTTCTCTGAGTGTGTGTGATAATCTATTTTGCTGTTGACCTGAACATGTGAATGGAAGTGACAACATTGCTCAGCAGCGTTGAACATGCAACATGTCATGCACGCATTACGTGACATGTAAAATATGTATACATGCTACATGACATGCACATGTTCCATCACATGCTACATGACACTGCCGTGCCCAGATAGTTCCCAGTGGATCAGCATATTATAGGCTGTGCCCACCTTACCTTCTTCCTTAGTTGCTGCTGTTAAACATGAGTGGATTAAGATGGGACATGGCCAGTGTCATTCGGGCAGAACAGCCTAATGACTTCTATACCAATTGCTATGGTCACAGACTCAATTTGGCTGTTGCTGTATGGGATGAAGCAGCAAGTTTTGCTCGAGATAGTAAGACTATAGCTCATATCAGAGATGCAGCTGCACAGATAGAACTATTTGACCTTTTTTTTACTCATATTATGTGAAAGCTTGCTGCATAACACTATTCTAAATGAGCAGCCCAATGTTTACTTCACACACTGCTAGATCACTCATTAAATGCAGCTGCATCTGACATGTTTAGGTAAGGTGCAACATTGAAAACATGTTAGAGAAAGTTCGTGAAATTACCAGGCTGGTAAAATACTCTCCCCATAGGCAAGTCATTTTTGAGACATTGAAACAAGAAATTTCACCAGGTTGTCCTGGAATGTATGCTTTTTGCTCTACGATGAACAGTTAGAGATTCAATTATTGTGTCTTGCAGGAGTTGTGGGAAGCTGCTATAGATTGTGTGCGTGACTCAGAGGTTATTGCTCGTGTTCGAGGTAAACTTTTTCTTGGGACTAGGTTTGGGAGATTATATTCCAATAATTTGAGTAGACCATAGCAGAATAAAGCTAGTGAGGGCCAAGTAGTTGCCAACAAAACCATTGTCACCAAGCTTTAAAGGGGTTTGGACTAATGGTAGAGGGTCACTACTTTCAGTGTATGACATCACTATGATGTATTGACTTGTTCAGACATTTATCATTATTCAATAGTTAATACATTACATTATTATTATTATTGATTTTGCCAATAAAATGAACTTTAATATTATAGTCACAATTATTATGATCTGTGACATAGCAAACGCAAGTACGGTGGACCAGCACCGTGCAATTTACATTAAGGGGCAATGTTTAATGTAAAATAGCAAGTGTATTTCAACTTCCTAATTCTGTCGTCTTTAGAAAAATAAATAGCTCATATGATACACTAAGAATTATCCATGATAAATATATTCTTTTCTGGAGACCACTATAAAAGGAGATACTTTTATTTGAGTAGTCATTAACTGTCTAAGTGAGAAAAATTCTGAACACAAAGCCGAGTTTAGAATTTTCAACCTAAGATGAAAATAGCAGCATTTCTAGTTCTCTTTGCGCTGGTATGTGGAGCTATAGGAGCTATTGCAGTCGTTGAAGAACTTGAAGATCAAGTGAATGATGATGGCTACCAGTTTGAAGAGCAGTCAGCTGCTGCTGATGATCAGTCAATGGGTGGCAGTGATGAACTTCAGTGTAAAACTAAAAGACGAAACCTTCCCCGGTCTTACAAAGGTACCCACAGATGAATATTGTTAATACACTCGTAATCATTGCTTTGTCATTTTTAGGCACGTGCTTGTCTAGGTTCTACGTACTTGCATTCACTTCTACGGTGAAAGATGGAGGTTCTGACCAGAGCCACCAGGTAGAACTTACTATTGGTGGTGTCGCAAAAAAGCGTACTCTTTATGATAGGGTAGGAGATGATATGCTGTCCAACAAAGGTGACCTCTGGAAAATGAAAATTAGTAATTTCAGTAGCTCTAGCTGCGTGAAACTCGGAGACATCCAAAGAGTTGCCATAGTTGCAGCTAACAATGATGGCTGGAATATAGACTCTATTGTCACCATGGTTAAAGATGTTAACGGGAAGGCCTTCATTCTGACTCAAGATCTGGACGTCTTTCGGTGGGTGGATGGAGATGATAAACCTGAATACAAGCGATTCAACCTCACTTTTCCCTGAAGAAATGTTGGAACCTCTTCTTCAACCACCATAGAGTGTTTATATATCATAATAGTGACTCTCTCTCTAGGTAGAATTAGCAACTAGCTACAATATATTGTTGTTTTTTTAATTCGTTTACGAGTTTTTGTTTTTGCAATGTTGTCGAATTTGGTTTTTAGAATTTGCTGATTTAATTGTTCTTTTTATGTGCCTCATTACATTGAATATCACACAATCCTCAGAATGATATGAAATATACAACAAAGAGATTGAGGGATATCCTCAATATCTAGTAGCTATGTGTGTATATATATGTACAATCATGAGGAGTGGTGGGCGTGTCATACCTTAAGCATTACTTTTTCTCTGGGTGCATGCGACAGCTAGCTATATTAGCTCAGGTTCATCTGTAGCTTCATTTTAAAAGGGATAAGTGTACTATATATATATATATATATATATATATATAATATATACATACATATATAGCTACAGCAACTCACTGCAAATACCCTGTGTTATATCCCAACAGTTAGTTTAGTACCAATACTGCCTCTCAAATTCATAGAAACTACACTAGCGAGCTAGCTAGAATATCATTGGCAATAGCTTGTTCTTAGAATAACCAATACTGTTAATTTGGTAGAGCACGATGACTGCAGTTCACAACTTGACACGTGCCACATTAAAACAACATTGAGTGCACAGAAAGTGAAATAAAAATTTCATACATTTAAATAGTTCATAAATAAATAATTTAGACAATGATATCATAGATACTGCTAGTGACAAAAGTAGATATGAAGGTTGGCTGTGTCATTATCTGTTGTTTTAATGGAACTGGGGAAATATTAAAGTATCTGCTTTAAGAATTGGTTTCAAGTTCTGTAGTCTCTTGAAAAGCTTCAACTGACTTCTCTTCCTGTATGCTAGACAATGGATGACTGTTTTCAGGTGCACGGACTTCATCCCCGAGAGATTCTGCAATGGAAAACATGGACGTTGCGTATTGAGAGCAGGAATGAAGTTAACAATTGTCTAGTATGATTAGTAAGTCTATAATTAGTGGCATGCTTCAAAATAAATGGTGAGTGAGCCGGCCTAGCTATGTATATTTCATATTATAAACAAAACAGTTTCATTTATATTTTGAAAAAAAATTTCGTCCTTATATTTAAGGCTATGAAGATAGAGTTCATTGTGAGCAGCACTCCTACAGTCAATTCTATGGTTCTACTCCAGTTAAAATGCACCCCCTCTTTAACGAGAAATAGCGTAATATTTCAGGGACTCTTCCATTCTGCGTTGAGCAGTTGAAGCAAAAAAAAGTTTAACTGTAACTACTCGTATCATTCTATAGCATTGAAGAAAAAAGTGCCGTCTTTCCTTAGCTCCTATAGTTACTATGTGTTGTTAGACAGTTGAGAAAGTAAACGAAAATTCAAGTGTTTACATCTGCCCCACGATGTCGTGTCATTTTGCACAATAAGACGATTGATAATGTTCTTTGTCATTAACAAATGGTTGACTTGTATTATAACATTCCCATTTTTTTTTTGTTTATACATTTTTGTAATGCAATAAAAAAAAATCGAAACTAGAGCATTGATATTTTTATTTTAAATATGGCTGTTGGATGAGCATTGGTCCAATAATAATAAGAGGGTTGTAAAGCTCAGAATTTAGCAATCATGCACTCTGTCTGAACTCCGTGGCAGCTCTAACACCATCTGAAGTGGAACTTGATTGCAGTATTAGTAACAGTAAGTCCAAATTTGTAGCTCTTCTCTTTGTCACTTATATACTTATTTATTTATTAATTTTTTTCATATCAGAAATAGTTTAGTCTTAATTTTGCTTCAAAAAATTCACCTCTTGCTTTAAGGTTTTTTCACACACACACACACAAACACACACACACACCACACACACACACACAAAGTTAAATGTTCATAATTATCACATTACCAGTCTAATCCATTACAGTCAAGTAAAGGGTTAAGTACACCATTGGAAATGGAAAATTGAAATAACAAAAATGTTGCTACCAAATTGCATTGACAAGACAAGTCTCAGTGAATGAAGCTAATTAAACTCTATTTAGCAATAATATGCCTACAGGAACATTGGGCACAACACGACACACATAAAAGTGGTAAGAGACATCCAATTCTTAAAAATGTATTTTTTTTAAATCTTATCTTACAGGATGGAATGGTTAGGCATTTTGTATGGGGAACGGTAAATCTACTGCAATTAAACTTGGAGAGCTCAATATTGATACTGACAATGTGTAAGTGCAAAACTTTTGAAGGGAGTCATGTTGCATCCCATTTTCTTGTAGACAGTCACATATATACTTTACAACATTAACTTTATCTTACGCTTTAGAGAACTCTTAGAATTCTTGGTGAAGGAACTGGTGCTATAGTTACTGCTACGCAGAGACGTCACTCTAGTAGTTAGTTCAATTCCCATTTTAGTCCGCATGCGAACCATACACCTACTCTTCCAAACCTGTGACATAGTGGGATGGAGTATACACACTGAGGGACACGATAATGTACTAGTATGGTCAACAAACAAACAAACACACAAACAAACACATGTTTAGACAAGACAACGAATTTATTAAAAGGGAACGATACAAAGAATTTAAGAATGTACCTTGTCACTCCTGACGACGTGGAAGAAAAATATAAATACACCCTACAGTTCATACAAAACACAAAACACAAACTCATTTATTTATTATAATTTGGCAAAACAAACTAAAAAAATCATGCACAAAAGCAACTCATCATAATCTCTCCCTACTAAAGAATTTCAAAGATATGTTTCCGTTAGCAACATCATTTAACCGACCACTGCCACTCCCATATTCCAGTATGGTTCACACGTCACGTAGATACCTGTAGGGAGTTGATGATGGTGAATAGCCACGCAAACACAGTTGTGTTTCTGTTGATGGCAAAGATACCCAACACCCACGTCAAACCCAATACTGGCAACAACACAATGACTGATACCACCAGAGTCCTGAAAACAACAACAACAACAACAACGACAACAAACAAAAACAACAACAACAAAACAATGAAAAACTTTATTGTAACTACAAGAGTCAAATAGAATATTATTTAATTATTATTATAAATCATTACTATGGTAACAGTTGGGGGAATAGTAGCTTTTTCCACTTCTATCAGAATATAGTCGTCTTTTACACACATACACATACAAACTCACATCTCACTGGGGATGGAGGACACTATTTTGTATTAAAATAATTGAGTACACCCTAAAAGCACAACTAAATGTAAGGTAATAATTATAATACGTATAATTACATGCAGAAATAATTTTTTTTTGCAATGCGTGCTCTTAGCAACTATTAAGTGTGTGTCGAGTGCTCATCTGCTGTAGTGTATTAATTCTTCGTTATTTTTGCATCACTTTTTCTAAGAGCTGAGCCCTGGACACTTGTGACCGGCTCAGTCACTCGGTAGCATTTTCTCACCAAACCATTGCATAACACAAAAAACCTAAATTTCTCTGGTTATTCATCAAGTGGTCCAACTGGTAGAGAAACTTATCCTAATGTGTTTATTCTCAGCACTTGAGAGTATCTGAGCAGAGGAGACCCACCATTATGAGGCATATCTTTCAACTCAACACTCACTTGACGAGCTCCAAGTCTTGTCTGACCGTAGTGTCCTGTGACAAAATGGATGAGCTGCTCTTAGTGTTGGTAAACTTCCTGTGCAACTTGTGTCTCTTCCTTTTAGTGATGAACACTTTATACACAGCCATAGCCAGGAAGACAAAGTTCACCTGAACAGGTGAATGAAAGTGATAACAAGGTTCTAGAACATGCACATGTTACATGACATGCACATACCACACGCCATGCACATGTTACACGACATGCACATGAAATATGGAATGCACATGTTACATGACATGCACATACCACACGTCAGGCACATGTTACACACCATGCACATATTACACGACATGCACATGAAATATGGAATGCACATGTTACATGACATGCACATGTAACATGACATGAACATGTTACACATCATGCACTTGATACATGTCATATATGTACATGTTACACACAACATAGTCACATTAACATGGCACGCACACATTACATGAAATTTACATATTCATGACATGCACATGTTTTGTTACATACACATGTTACATGACACCACATGTTACATGCAATATGGTTACATGTAACATATGTACACGTGGTTCTTGTGACCACGCATGAGGTGAAATAAAACTGTAAAGAACAAATAATATGGTGACTTTCCACGGTACAACTATTACCAGCAACCCCTTACCAGAATAATTGCCAGCAACCCCTTACCAGAATAATTGCCAGCATTGGTCCTACAAACGCCCAAATCAGTCCATTCTCAGTAGACAGCCAGCAGCTGCAAATAATCATTGGGCAAAAATATATATTAATTCAGCATCCAAATGTTTGCACGCTTGCATTTATTATTGAACTTACAACGTCATATTCCCATCCTGGTTGGTTATTCCGTAATTGTCATATCTCAGGCCAGCTGAGATAGCAACAGGAACTACAGGTAGAGCTGCAAGCATTACACACACACACACACACACACACACACATGAACACATGCACACACACACACACATGAACACATGCACACACACAGCTAAACACGCTCCATTCAGTCTAAAGGCAGCTGGTAACTAATACCTTACAAGATAGATAGCAACGTGTACTCTACTATGTATGATTACGAAGAGTCATTCTTGACGTAGTAAGCTTCTCTATCACCATCATTCAGCCATTTTATATTTTCACCTGAGGAAGATCGAGCAATCTCGATCGAAACGTCATGATTTAAAATCAAAACAGACGTGAGTAGTCTATCTTAGTCTTGAAATAACTTTACTCATGTTTGGCTACATTGCATAAGTTGCTAATGTTTGTCCTTTACTTCCTTCTGCTCTGTTCTATTCTAGGTCGTGTTAGTTTCATTACTCCTCACATCTCTCAAGACAACTATACTACGCCAGAAGTCTGGGAACTAACTGTTTGGCTGTATTCCTCAATAGTCATTACTACAAGACCGGGGCATTCCCTGCACGTAGTTGTTCGCGGTTGCTTCCCCTTACCATATCCAATGACCAGGAATAGCCAGGGTTTCTGGGACACTGAACTGAAGACTACAATAAAGAGAAGATACAACATCACACCTTCACACAACATCCAACAGAAGGAAGACAGGAACAGGTAGTGCATCACCACGGCAACTGCCACACACGCCTCCTGAAATAGAAACAAAATGTAAAAAATTAGTTGAATCATTATAAGCATTTTAATCCAAAATATAGAAAATATTTCACAATTGCTTTAAAAAACGTATGTTTAAAATAAAATACATTTTGGCTGAACAGATCTTTAAGGTTTTAATGTTTCCTTATCAACATTTTTTATTATATTATACCAAAATTTAAAATTTCACAAAGCAAAGACCTGTCGATGACAGCTAAAATGAACAATTTATATTGTAAATGCTGAGCTATGACTTTTATTCATACGAATTATTTGTTTATGAATTAAAGCACATGTACTAATTGTCTATTAAGGGTTCCTACATACATCACTCCTGTAATCAAATGCACTAAATACAATGCAAACCGGCAAAGTGTTGCGCAATATAATCCCTTTACCTACTACCACGTGACTTACTCTAATAGCTATGGCAGTGGGTCCTCCCACTAGGAATAGGATGTAAGCCAGACACAGAGTGATGGCCAGATTCAAGTGAATGAAGTAATGCATCTTCTTCAATAGCTCTCGACTACAACATGCAATAATTGTAACACACACACACACACACACACACACCTGATAGTGGACCATGTCTAATACCAACAAAATGGGTATACATGTACACACAGTAAATCTTGTACCACCATGGTACGTTCAAACTGTCCAATCAGATTGCTCAATTCGGGGTGAATAAATTTCATACCCGCCTCCTAGGAGCATCCCATCTAAATTAGTGTTTGTGCGCTTCGTATAGCCTAGAGCCACGGTACAAGTCGGTTGCACCACTTCATACGGTAGGTACAGGATTCACAATATCCTCAGGCCTTTGGCCCTCGGTTGTGTAAATCCCATATCAACCTCCACGTCGTGGTGTCACCTACACATACTCTGTACTCAATAAACTCTTTATAATGCCCCACTTTATTTAATTGTGTATTTGTAGGACAGACATGTATACATACTATCTTACATATTATATGTGCATAACAGTAGCTAGAATATCAACACCAGTAGTAATAATACTAATTATTATAAAAATAATAAATAATGAATTAAAGTTTAGGGAAAGGAAATTTTAATCACAAACAACAGCAACAACAACAACAAAAACAATAACACTATCTCTCTCACCCTTGAGCCAGGAAGAAGACTATGGAGACCAGTAGGAAGATAACAGATATAGCACAACCAATATAGGAGACGATGATGAGGGCTTGGACCTCAGTTGATGAAGGATCCTGACAAAACAAACAAACAAACAAAAAACAAACAAAAAACAACCAGTGAACAAAATAACACAATAGCAACAAGTAAAATTAATAATTGTACTAAAATGACATCATAACAACTGTCTCTCTAGTCTTAGCTTTACTCAAACCGGAACACAATGTGATACTTTACCAATTATAATTGTCTATCACATAATTCTGAACCTTTCCTTCTCAAATGCCCATTTTAATTTTACGCATTTTAATAAATCATCTCATCTTTCATTCACTCTAGTTGGCGAGCGAGCGTAGCGAGCGAGACACTTACAGGGGTAACACAATCGAAAATCGGGGATGTTTGTTTATTTATTTATTTATTTGTATATATGTTTGGACGTACGTATGTCATTTTGTACTTTGACCCTCCGTATTTTTGTGTTCACTCGGAGTTCGACCCCGTCCCAAACTTCACTAAACAGAATCCTCTGGTTTAGCGACCATTACACCCGTATCACCTTAGAAATTGAATTGTTTACCGCTTTGAATTGTTTTGCGGGTGCAGTTAAAACTCAAAATCTTATGGGAGCTCCATTTCTATTCGAGTTAGTGGCGGTGGTAAGTTAATGCGCTATTTGTCACAGTTATAAGCACTACTCAACAGTATTTACTTTAAAAATGCATTGTCCACTAGACGAACCACGAAGGTAAGTCTTGCGTAGGTATGCTCAGTTGTGTGAAAGTATTGTGCGTTACAACTACTATTTAGAATATCACAAAGAAAATTTTAATAACGTGATTTGATTTTGTTGCTTCTTTTTCAATTCAAACTGTTGCGGGAGCGGTTACTATGACATTGAAGCCCCTTTACCTCATACGTAATTTAAAAACTCGACTTTATTTTAATAGCTTGAGTATTAGTTGTTAAAATCAAATTTAACAATAGTGTAGTTTAAGGCTCGCTCGCCATTTGTGCTCAAGCACACCACTAGTATTATAGGCCATAGCAGATTCTCAATGGAACTAGTTCTTCTCTGGTAACAACTCTGAAACTGTTAGATAGCAAACAGCACACACACACACTCACACACACACACACACACACACACACACACACACACACACACACACACACACCATCCTGTTGAATGCCTGAATTAATGCAATTAATGGCACCATATACCCAACAGCACCTCTAATACAACCACCACCATCTCACATTGAGGTCATCAGAGCCATCGTTGCTAGAGTCAGCCACGGTCACCAGGACAGCGAAGGATGTGAGGTGCGTTGCCGTGCACTGTACCACCATCCTACCAGAACTATCCTCTCTAGTAGATATCTTCTGTACACCATCGAATGCCCAGTAGCCATTGCCGATTCTTAAAAGGAAGGTTTGGGGAAATAGTGGAGAGGGAGAAAGAGAGTAAACAAAGAGTTGTCATGGTAACTGTGGGGGTGTATATACGCAAAGAATGGAGAAGATGGAGGAGGGGCAAGAAGGGATGGAACACATCTAAGGATCACTCTATTAGCTAAAATCTAAAACCACAACAAATACAATAACAACAATTTTTTTCTTAACTGTATATATATTTAATTAAAACTTAACCCAAACACTGCTTTTTTACACATTTGGTTGTTTCTTTTTTGAACCTCCAGAATGTATGACATAAAATATATGAAGGTACAAACTATATATAGAGCTGGTGTATTTAATATATGTGACCGTCTATAGGAAAACCAGGCACAATGCGGCACCTTCAAATTTTTTTTTTTTGCACTTACGGAGTTGTCGGCGTCCAGATATTGAGCTCTCCAAGTTTTATCGTCGCAGCTTTAGTCGTTCCTGCTATAATAGACCTAACCGTTCCCTTTCGTAGGCTTGAAACAATACATTTTTAAGAAATCGATCGATCTTTTCTCGATATTACGCACGCCGCGTTGTGCCCGGTTTTCCCGTAGACGGTCACATATGATCTAAAATTCCTTATTTTATAACAAAACACAACAAAAATAACTTCTAAAAAATTACATTATAACAGGAAATTATGGCTGTCAATTTGAGAAATACTGCTGCTGCTAAATTAATACCATAGAAACATTTCACAGCTTCAAAAAAAAACTATTTATAACTATGTCAAACATATCCCGATCACTTACGGATTTGAAAATTTCCAGTACGCACACTGGTACTGGTCATCAGTCACATTCGCCACCTTGTCAAACTGAAACTCCAGCTGAACGGGATCGTCATCAATATTCGGTAAGGTGGAGCCTCTCTCGTTCACTTGTGCCGACACCATCATGGAGGGAATGCTGGAGGCGTTGGTGCCGTCCTCCATAGTCCGGGGCATGGCTAACTCCATGTTTCTTACAAGAAATATGGAAGAAGGAACCTCAGACTCTGAAATTAGACGGCAGAGGAACACATCCTTGATGCTTTTTATATATTTATTTATTTTTTATTCATTTTTGTTTGTTCTTTTTTCTTATTATCAAGTTACAATTATCAACTTCTGATCTGTTTGTTTGTCTCTGTTTGTTTATTTCAATATTATGTACATATGCTTTTATTATTATTATTTATTACATTATTTACTATCAAAAGAAGCCATATAACAGAATGTGTGGGTGTCGCTTGGCCTACTAATTAGAAATACTCAAATAATTAGGTAGAAGTGCCACTAAAAATTAGATTTTTAACATTTGACATCAGCAAGCAAACTAATTTGCAAGCTAAACAAAATTGAAACCATAGCAACCAGGCCACTTCACAATTAATCTATAGTACTTGAAGAAAAAAAAGGTGCTCTTAAATTTTGACTGATTAAAATGGAATATTTTAGTGGTGTACATTTTCACTCACCAATCATCCCACGACGGTTAGAACGAGACTGAAATAGCCGAGAAGGCAGCTGGACTTTAGCCGGAACATAAGTGAAATTCAAACTGCCCTCCAGATCGGCAGGTGATGCAGGAAACACAACTGACGATGAGGAAGACAGAGGTTTCTTCATGAAGGAGAGAGCTACAGGACAAGAATGTGTAGTATAGAATGTATTAATTCAGGGAAGGATCGGGGGAGGGGGCAGGGCGAGGGGGGCCCCCCCTCCCAAAAACAAGTTTTGATAATGTACCAATATGGGATTATACAGTTCACAGTCCAACTGCATGCTCTGATGCTCTTCACTAATGATTAATATTCAGATCTATTAGCTAGTTGTTACTCGTTGGATTACCTGAAGAAGACCAGCAAACTCAGTCAAAATGTCGTACTAGAATTAAGTTCCAGCTAACTTATAAAATTATATAAACCACGTTACTATGCAGCTCAAACATTTAAATATTCAAATCATATAAAAAAAATTAATAATATTTTAGTAAATTCCGTAATTTTCAACCTAAATATATTTGGGCCCCTTCCTGTCGCTAGCGCTGGATCTACCCCTGCAATTAGTGATCTTGTGTGGGACTTAGGAATGTGATGTGTGTAGTCTAGGTTACTGTATCAAAACTAAAAGGATTCTTTCTTCAAACGGTCGTAAATTAAATTCACCAAATGTTACAGAAGCTAAAACTGTTATCAGATTATACGATTTTAAAGTGCCCAAGTTTTATATGTACAGGAATTTCAGGTTAATAGCTAAATTATTAAAACTGAAAAAAAAAATTTAACGGGCGAAATTAAATTCCAAGTGCAGACGCCAAAACAGATTACTGTTGAAAATGGTAAACGAATATTTATTAATGCTGTCATGCCCTGCCTGAATTGCAAATTATCACATTATGTAAGAAAAGGAATCTATAATGAACATGTGCCTGACATGTGTACATTGCGTTCACATGTACTGCACATGTATATGCATGTGCACTAATACTTCCTCACCAAAGTTGTTACTCTTCCAAATCCGTCTGGTACTGGTGGTATATCGGCTCATAGACACATACAGGGAATATCTCTCGATATTGTCCAGTAGTTTAGGAGTACCGTCGTCACTCTGCGAAGGAAGACGGTATACAGTTGTAACACGTTTAACCACACCTCCCCCGCCATTGTTATCCTTACTGCCGTGAGCTCCTGCCAACCTTGAAGATTATTGCCTTCAAGTAAATTGCTGAAGATGTTTGTGCAAAGTACGTCCAGTTGGTTCTGTAGGACATAACGAGGGGGGCAGGACATAATGAGGGGGGCAGGGATCAATTGATTACTAATGAAATGGCAAGTACTAAATGTTTCCCAAAGCTTATAGGCACAGCTCATTCCTGTGCTAAGAATAGACACACACTAGATAAGACCTAATCATTGAACAGAAAAGTTTGCACCGTCTAAATAGCTGTTAATTAAAAGTTACCTCTAAATAACGATAGGTACACCCACACACACTAGTACCTTCATCATTTTCTGCTTGCCTGAGGCAACGGCAGTTGGTCAAGTTCATATCATATTCAAATTTGCATCCCGTGATATTATGTTCAGTATTTGAATTTTAAAATGAGTGTTGTGTTTGTGTTGCTATAGCAGCCACTAGCTGGTGCTGTATAGACGTACCAACAGATTCTGGTCTGTGTCATTCTCTAGAGCCAGTGTGTCCTCCAGCAGCTCCAGTAGTCCCTCCACAACTTCATTAGAGGACTCCAAGTCGTCTGGTAAGAGAGAGTAAGTGCCTTCTTCTGTGAGGGACTCGAGTTCAGTTATAATACTCGTCACCATGGAGAGCCTGCCCTCAACACTGTCTCCAAGACCAAAGATATTTCTGGCCTGTTTACATGAAGAAAAACAAGTAAAAAAAAAAGATTTATTGAATGAATGAATGAGTGAGTGAATGAATTTGTAGAAGAATGAGGAATGAAAACAGACTAATCAATGAATGCACAGTGAGTGAATATATGTGACCGTCTACGGGAAAACCGGGCACAACGCGGCGTGCGTAAATATCGAGAAAAGATCGATCGATTTCTAAAAATGTATTGTTTCAAGCGGACGGAAGGGAACGGTTAGGTCTATTATAGAGGGAACGACTTAAGCTACGACGATAAAACTTGGAGAGCTCAATATCTGGACGCCGACAACTCCGTAAGTGCAAAAAAATTTTTTTCGAAGGGTGCCGCGTTGTGCCCGGTTTACCTGTAGACGGTCACATATAGTTCATGGCTGTGAAGGAAGCAGCAACAAAACAAACAAATAAGTAGCTGAAAATAAAGAGACAAAACAAACGAATCCCACAAAAAAGAAAAAAAGAGAGCACAAAAATGAAGTTAAATAATTCAGTGACTGATCTTTCAGAAGACAGACACCCCAGCAACTCACAGATGTGAAGACGGACATGAACTCATATCTCTGGCAGTTGGAGACATCTTCATCTTCATCCCATACTCCTTCGTAATCACAGAACCTAGTTGCAAACCCTAACAAAAATATCATCAATGGAAACGTTTTTAACAAACACTACAAGTAAATGTGCTGACTCAGTAAAAAGTTGTACTAATAAAAATGACCTTGCCTGCCATTTAAATTGCCCTATGCACTGGTAGGCTATGCACACCACTGTCCAGACTAAACCAACCAGCCATGACTTGCTTCCAAGCAGAATGGGGCAGGGGGTCTAGATATTTAAAAAAAATTACCTTTTAACCAACGAGGGTCTGATTACTGTATAAAAATTTAAAAAATGAATTAATAATAATAATAATAATAGTAATAATAATAATAATAATAATAATAATAATAATTAATAAATAAACAATAACAACAACAATAATAATAACAAATAACAATAAGTAATAAACAATAAAAAAAAATAATAATAATTTTGGTTAAACGTATAGTCTAAGAAATGAAACTCTATAGAAGCTTTAAAATTTGTAGCATGATAAAGTTTGGGGCTGACCATGTGCTCCAATACATTGTGTTCAGTGGGCACATAATAGGAAAATAAGTATTTCAGGAACGTATTTAGACGTCATGATTTCTTGTGGGAGATGTGTGGAGGTAGCTCGCCGAGATAAAGTTTCTCTAGCAAGATATGGAACCTAGCACCATCACTGTTATATCTAACTTTAAACAATAGTGGGTGTGGTTGTGCAACTGTTGCTATGAATTGCACCCGATGTTAACTACGCATACTAACATTTGAATTTACCAAAGAATTCCTATTAATGCACCCTTTACCAAACATCCGACACACTATCGAATAAGTCCATCCCTTTTCCTCATTGCTGGTTTCCCACATTGATCAAGCCACCCTTTACCAAATTCACTCCATGCTCAAGCTGACTACCACACGCTACAAGTTTCTTACCGTCTGCATTCGGGCAAGGCTGGATGTCCTCCTGACCTGGTAAGGTGTTGCCCCACTGGATCCCGATCCTGAGACCAATCTCAGATCTGCAGCCTACGAAGTTGGGCGGAGCTACGCACGCTTTGATGGCCTGTGACGGGTTGTACGTCAGGGGACAATTATCCTGGGGGAATAAAAAGAGGATGATTATGATGATGACTATTATTATAATAGTGATAATGACGACTATTGGTATTATGATGATGACTATTATTATGACTATTATTATGATGATGACTATTATTATTATTATTATTATTATTATTATTATTATGATGATGATGATGATGATGATAATGATGTGATCAACATAATGGCAATTAAAATAAATTTTTCTTCACATTCTGCACTTCTTACCGGCACACAGTACGGATTCCTGGATGTTGCATTGGTACAGGTTGGTATGGCAACCAAAGGGAAGCCATCTTTGTCAGTATCCCTGGTACAAAACACACCATCACCAACAAACTCCGGATAATGGCACTGAGAACACACACACACACACACACACACACACACACACACACACACACACACACACACACACACACACACACACACACAGAGACAGTTATGAAGACATGTACACTCAGAAAAGTATTCTCAAAGTAGCCCAAATGGTAATACTGAGCAGTGTGTACTTCGTATCAAATACCACTAGCTTGCATTAGTGAGCAGAAAAAGGCAAAAAGCCCCCCCCCCCCCCACCACACACACACACACTCAACCATATCTACAAATAAATTTGTTTTGTAAAGTCCTGAGAGTGAGACAACTTCACACCAGCTCACACTAAATGCACTCTTTATCGATACGTTAATGCACAAATAATATTACAAAACAATGGAAGTCTTAATTTGTAGATAAATTAAATTAAATCTGAGCCCTAGCCCCCACCCTCCTCCCCCCCCCCAATGCGCTCTCTTCCCTTATAAAGTGGTCTTCCCTATCCTCCCTAATTACTTGAGAATACTTGCAGTATTACTTTACGTAGAGGTACCAGACTGAGAGAAAGTTGTGTTGAGCTCGCCACGCGAGTGTTGTCCAGAAATGCCGTAAAATCTCCATCCCATCCCACCGTCCCGTGGGACCATGGGACATTCCACACGCCACACTAACCTAAAGATCTGCCACTGTGATACCACAGTCCCAAAGTCCCAAGTACAGACTGCTCATTTACCATCGTGCGGTTCAAGAAGGGTCTACAAGGAGGTATAGGGATAGCCCCAAGACACAGTCTGCTGAACAGTTCCCCCGACGACTGGCACGGACAATAACCTGTACGGAATAACATCATTAACATCTGAATCAGTATGATGATGATGATTATGATGATAACTATGATGATGACTATGATGATGATGATAACTATGATGATGAATATATATGTGGCGACGTACGTATGTCATTTTGTACTTTGACCCTTGCGTATTTTTGTGTTAGCTCGATGTTCGACCCTGTTCCAAACTTCACTAAACAGAATCCTCCCGTTTCGCAATCATTACCCGTTTCATCCCAGAAATTGAATTGTTTACTGCTTTGAGTTCTTTTGCGGTGCAATTAAAACCAAAAAACTAGCCGGAGTTCCATTTCTATTGGAGTTAGTGGTGGTGATAACTGATAAGTTAATGCACAGTTATAAGCCACGCAACAGTATTTAGTTGAAAGTTCACTACACTAACCACGAAGGTAAATCTTGTGTAGTATTGCGCATTTTCAGCTATTACTTAGAATATCACAAAGTCAATTCAAACAGTTGTGAGGAGTGGTTACTATGGCATTGAATCCCTTTTATGGTATATGCATAATTTAAAAACTCGCCATTTTTTTTTAAGCTTCTAAGTGCCGCTTGTTGGTTGTCAAGAGCCACTGGTAGTCAGAATGGCTTCTAATGAAGCTACCACTAATGGAGGAAAGCTAAGATAAGTACATAATTCCATATTTGTTAACTAAAGTTACTAAAATACATAACTCTGGACTTTTCTTTTGTAGTTGAGAGCTTGTTCAAGAGTACTGGTAATAGAAGTAGTCAGAATGACTTAAACTTGATACTACACTACTCAGGAAATTAAGGTAAGAGAGTAGTTCTGTATTTATTTGCTATAATTAATGGTCAACAGCAATACATATACATGTATATATATATTTTTATTTATACTTATATTTATTATTTGTTTTTTCTGGCTAGACAAACGATCAAGCAATTACAACAATAATATATAACTAATTAAATAAATAAAATAATAACATCAATAATAATAATAACAACAACAATAATAATCATTAAATATTTGCACAAATCCTCTCTACTAAAGGGCGGATACATTCTTGTGACTGTAGTACCTCTGGAGAGACATATTACCTAATGTAGGTCTAATGACTGTATGTAACTTGCTATCTAATATAACTACTTATATTTATTGCATGTATGCTTATATATAAATTACTTACTGGAGACGAAGAAGCCTTTGTAGCCCCGCCCCTGGCCCCGCCCAGTCAGTATCGGATAACTGCCCAACACATCTGCTTCGTCCAGCAAATTAAGGGAGCTCTCACTTTCCATCCGGATGGTGGAGTTTGGCGCCGAGATGGCGGGAAAATTCAAGAGGATGATCACCCCCGTCCCAAATGAGTTGGGAGTTAAGATGGGCATCTGAAAGTCAATTTCCGTCCATTCTTCAAGGAGATCTAACATCATGACTTCGTAGAGCTGCAGGAATAGGTAATGGTGGCATCATGCAAATGGCACAATCTCTTAGTTTAATGTCACTACATCTTGGCTACGTAACATTAAAGACATCACTCTGTTAATTAATGTAAAGAAGTAAAGTCTCCAAGTAGAGTTTTGTTAGCTTCAGGATACTAAAAAGGTTTATAATATAATTTTATTGCAATACAGGGTGAGAAAACATTAATTCATTATTTCTGTATCACAAAATGATTGTATAATTTTGTTTAATGTCAACTGAGCAATGTTCATTAGAACTTGGCATGCATAATTTAATCAATTCAGCAAATTGAACACCTAATCAAAAAACAAAAAACAAAAATATACTATGTACAAGTGATCCAAATATTTAGCACTCGTTTGCATCATTTTATTATTGCACTTCAGAATCAAATTCAAAATGGAAATCCAAACTACATTTTTGTGTCTTTTACTGTGAGGTAATTGTTGGAGTAAATGAAAACAAACAACAACAACATTCATCTAGATTAGAGCAGCTTCTTTTCACCTCTCTCCGCCCCCATATCTTGAATTCACTCACGTCAACTAGTAATTGAGTATCGTCGATGGCTTCAGACGCTACGTCTAACGAGAACCATATGAGTATAAATGGTGATCTTTCCTGAGGGAGCAGACAGTGGCTGAAGTCTGGGTCGGCCCAAGAGCCATTATTACACAACCGGCTAACCACACCTCCTGTAAACGGCAACAACAAAACAACAATTTATTGATAAATTAATTAATTAAAAACTGAAGCAAGTGATGATCCAGGATTGCTGGATGGGTCATAAATAATACTGTAATCAGGACGCAAATATTGGCAATTTCTAAGTTGAAACTATTAATGTTTTGGTAAGCAAAGAAGTCCACTACAAGCATCTGCTAAATGCCAGCCCAACTTCTATTCAGCACGCTGTTAAAGAGGTCTTAGTAGCTACACCCCAATAGTGACATCAAAAAGGTAATACACTTTAACTTCACCATACCATTGAAGGCTAAAATTAGCTCTGACATTACAGTGATAGAAATGAATGCTTGAATACCAATAGAACTACAAGTCAGGGGTTTATATAGAGGTGGGGGGGGGGGGGGGGGGGGGGGGGGAGGCAAGGGGGGGGGTGCTCGTCCCCCCCACCCCCCCACTTGAAGTCAGTTCGCCCCCCTTGAAATATTCTTATAATTTCCTAAGCAAGGGTGAAGTCAAAAAGTGAATAATGAAGGTGATTGCAAATGCTTAAATCATACGTTTATTACTGCTCTAATTATTCTCTTAGTAATTGAAACTCATCTCCTTTTCCATCTTAATTATGTATGAAAGTTGTGACCCCCTTAAGATAGCGAAAGCTCACTCTCACCCCCACCCCCAGATTAATTGCCCCTGCAAGTGTGTTCAATTTATGACATATATAATTTTATCTCATCTGCTATTTGTACTGAAGCCCACCGGCCACCAGTAAAAGATCACATGACATCATGTGACCCACACCACAGGAATATTATACCATAATGCCACTTTTGTTTTTATAAAGGATATTTTACAGGTAACAAATGTTGTGATAGTAATCCATATAATAATACGCTTGTCAGTCAGCATTGGCGACGATGGTGTGTGTGTAGTCATGAATAATTCATTAGCTGAACTGAGTTGGTAAAGTATCATCAGCACCGGGCTTGTAAAGTATTGTGATCACCAGATTGGTATGCAAAATTTAGAAGTACAACTGTGAGGCGGGGTACTTGCTTGTTAATTTAGTGAACCTTAGATTTAGTGTGCGTGTGTGTGTGCGTGTGTGCGTGTGTGGTTAAAAATGCTTCACATCATTAAGCTTTAATTTATAATGTTACATAAAATGTTCCCAAACTACAATAGATTTACAACTAGGTACTGATTAAATCTTGAGTTGGCACGAAGGGGGGCAGAATTAAATGCTGCGACAGTTTAATTTAATAATTGGCGAGCGAGCGAGACACTTACAGGGGTAACACAATCGAAAATCGGGGATGTTAGTTATTTATTAATTTATTTATTTATTTGTATATATGTATGGACGTACGTAAGGCATTTTTGTACTTTGACCCTCGCGTTTTTGTGTTAGTTCGGTTGTCGACCCCGTCCCAAATTGCACTAAACAGAATCCTCTGGTTTATCGATCAGTACCCGTATCACCCTAGAAATTGAATTGTTTACCGTTTTGAATTCTTTTGCGGGTGCAGTTCAAACTTGACAACTTAAGGGACTTCCATTTCTATTCGAGTTAGTGGCGGTGGTAAGTCAATGCGCTCTTTGTCATGGTTATAAGCCGTGCGCACAGTATTTACCTGAAAATACATTGTCCACTAGACTACTGCGAAGGTAAGTCTGTGTAGGTGCATGTCCAGCTGTGTCAAAGCATTGTGTGTTACAACCACTACTTAGCTAAAGAATATCACAAAGAAAACTTTTAAATAACGTGTATTGTTTTGTTGTTGTTTTTTCCTTCAATTCAAGCAGTTGCAGAGAGTTGTTACTATGGCACTGAAATCCCTTTACCCTGTATGCTAAATTTAAAAACTGGACCTTATTTTCAGTAGCTTCAGTGTTAGAAGTCAATAAAAATAGTATAGTCTTTAGGCTCGCTCGCCATTTGTGCTCAAGCACACCACTAGTTTAACCACAAATATGAACTTGCTTCAACTATGAGACCATCGAGTCGACACCTCAGTGAAGATGGGGCCGTAGAGATCAACTCCCTCTCGTGTGAAGTTAACCAGTACGATCTCAAAACTAATATTAATATTAATATGACTCACTATAATTCACTTAGTGTGTGTTCTAGCTCAACCAGATGTTGTCAATCACTGCACTACACCTGGGACATTAACGAAGTATCCAGGAAACACAGATTCCTAGCATTCTGATTCCTCAATCAATCTAGCACAACCAAACATACACACACACACACAATCGGCTACAGACGGACTGTGATACCATGAGAGAGTCATGTGATTCAACCTGAGTAGATATGCCAGGATGTTGACGTCACATGTCCATGTGACTGATGTCACAATGTTTTGAATACATGCCATACATACATGAGGTACGCTTCAAGTTCAAATAGTGTGATGGGTTCGTTGGAATTACAATCTTACTATAACTAGTGATGTGCTTGAGCACAAATGGCGAGCGAGCCTAAAGACTATACTATTTTTATATGAATGATTTTGACTTCTAACACTGAAGCTACTCAAAATAAGGTCCAGTTTTTAAATTTCACATACACGGTAAAGGGATTTCAGTGCCATAGTAACAACTCTCTGCAACTGCTTGAATTGAAGGGGAAAAACAACAACAAAACAATACTCGTTATTTAAAAGTTTTCTTTGTGATATTCTTTAGCAAAGTAGTGGTTGTAACACACAATGTTTTGACACAACTGGACCTGCACCTACACAGACTTACCTTCGCGGTAGTCTAGTGGACAATGTAATACTGTTGCGCACGACTTATAACCATGACAAAGAGCGCATTGACTTACCACCGCCACTAACTCGAATAGTCCCTTAAGTTTTCAAGTTTTAACTGCACCCGCAAAAGAATTCAAAACGGTAAACAATTCAATTTCTAGGGTGATACGGGTACTGATCGATAAACCAGAGGATTCTGTTTAGTGCAATTTGGGACGGGGTCGACAACCGAACTAACACAAAAACGCGAGGGTCAAAGTACAAAATGACATATGTACGTCCAAACATATATACAAATAAATAAATAAATAAACATCCCCGATTTTCGATTGTGTTACCCCTGTAAGTGTCTCGCTCGCTACGCTCGCTCGCCGATTATATATACATAATATAGCTACATATATACTATATACATACATATTAATATATTAATGACACTTAAGTTTTAATAAGACCTATAGTGACATTTTTCATTCCTTTTTTCTTTTTGTTTCTTTTTTGTTGTTGTTATTATTATTGTTGTTGTTTTTGTTGTTTCTTAAGGAAGTCCTTCACAGCTTACTATGTGAATATCAACAGGTAAAGTATCATCTCACTCCACGACGGCCACACGTATGTCTAGTAATACAATGTCTACACCACTCAACTTCAAACTCCTCCCAACCTGACTCTCCGTCAACAGCACTACAAACTTGCTTCAACTGAAACAGAGATTACACGATTGATCTCACACCACATAACACGACCGATACCAAATTCTGCGGCTAGCAAACGACCGTTAGATTGCTTCGAAGCCATATGCAGCTACTGCACACGTGACAATGGAATAGAATCACAAAAATTGAGATCACATAAACAGATATTTGAGCTCATTAGAAAGGGAGGTGTGAAGTATCCTCGCACCTTTAGCTGCAATAGGTAACTAATAGTGTGAAGTCCAGCTGTATGAGTGGAACTAATTGGAAACCTAATCTGTAAGTAGAGACTACATTTTTTTGCACTGATGAATCCTGACTATTGCTACTATCAACAGACCAGTGGGTGTTATAATGATATTCACGACTCTCTTTCTTCTCCACCCTGGACACTGCTTATGACAGCTTGAAGGAAATATGAAAACATTGGGCAGGGCTGGCTTTATAGGGTGTGGGGGAGGGGGAGGGGAGGGGCTGGAACTACCCAGGTTATGAAAACTAATGTTAGGAACGTACTGTTTCAGCTGATACACTCGCTCACTGCATCATAGCATCAGTAGACACGCCCACTAGATAGCTGTCCTACTGAAGTTAATCTAGTCTTAGTAAAAACATTCACATTCACTTGTCTTTCTGTTTCGTTAAATCGTGCAGTGAAATCTCAATTTAAAGCCCTTTGAACCCGAACTGGTTCATTATACCTGCCAGAGCATGGTAAGGAATGAAGGTAAGGGGCTGGTCCTGCGCTAATTATAGGGAAGGGCCCAAATATATGCACGTCCAAAGCAAAGTTACGAACTTTAAAAAATATAATTAAACAATCTGGACTTCAATTTATAAATGAGGGGCACATATCTGCATATTGTGGACTGGAATTCTATATTGGTACATTCACATGTATGAGCCATGTTTGTTTGTTAAGATAAAGGCACAGGGAGGGAGGAGGGGCAGGGGCGGGGCTGATTCCCTTGACCACCCCCTGGATCATCCCTTGAAGAATGAAGGGTAAGGAGAGATAGTAATACATAATTTTCTATTGCTCCATATGAGGAATCTCATGCACACACAGAATCATATGTGCACACACACATGTGCACACACAAACAAACAAACACATACCCCTATCTAATCAGTCGACGTTGTTGTTGTTGTTGTTGTCACCATAATTCTAATAGATTACAACACCGTTGTAATTACTTAGTTAACAGTTACTACATGTATGTACTTATAATGAATCAGGTTCCTGAGTGTGACCACATAAAGTTAAATAGGGGGTGGGGGAGGGGGGGGGGGGGGGGGGAGGGGCAGAAAGTAATCTATTTTAATATATAATACATGTATACCAGACAAATAATTAGCTTGGTTGTCACTGCTTTGTGGGGTAGGTTCACCGGTGGCACCTAGAAGAGGAGGAGAAGAAGGAGGTGGTTGATCCAGAGACTCCTGAGTCAGTCTTTACGGATGACAATGCCACACACACACACACACACACATCATTTCAACCAACACACACTTAAGTCTTTAATGACTCACAGCACTCAGTCTCACATCTCACTAGCGCCTGGTCGAGGCATTATGTGTGGGAGTGATATATGAACTGCGGTGCTGGAATTGGTTTGAAAGATCCTTTTGTAGAGATATGCTGGGCTTTCTGAGTGGGAGTTCCCTCAATTACAAATATAATATTGCTATAATTGTGCAGCTATAATTATGGCAAGGTTGTGCTCCTGAATAGAGGACCTATCTAACTACTTTCAGATGTGTGGGAAGGGCTCAGCAGGATCTGGCACCTCCCACATAGAGATTTAACTCTTAGAGACATGTTTTTGTGTTAAAAATGTAGTTGTCAATTGTTGTTTTATGTCATTGTTAGTGTGTTTGTGTCAAACATGTAATTGTCTGTTCTTGTTTTGTGTCTTTGCTGTTGGGCACTTCCATTATGGCCTCTGGACCTGTTAGGATATATTGGTCAGGTGCAGGCCATCATTTCAGTCAGTTATTATTATTATTATTATTTTTGCAATATTCTTGAAGTTTGCATAAGATTCAATAACTCTTTGTGCAAAGGGATAATGAACTGACTCTGGAGGTCTTGAATTTGAGTGCCTCACTTCCCCACGGATGCTAAGAAACCTGACTTGATAGTGCTACAAACCACCATATATATTTTTGACAAATGAATTGCCCTCATTAGTTGGATAAACATTTCACCACGATGTGGGCTCTTTAAATATTGTTTAATGCAGTGGGAGGTACCCCCTGTTGTTGAAACTATTAAGAATTTAACAGAATGACAGCAAACAAAGCTGCTGATCCACTTACCTCTGAAGAAAGGCAGGACTAGGCCACATGGATTGGTGGCCTTTACTTTAGTCAGCGGCCATTGAACATTCGCAGCTCTCTCTGGCGGGCAAGCTGCTCTCGGCTCTGTATTGTATATCGCATAGACAGCAATGATAGCAGTTGTATCTATATAGCTAGACCGCTAACTAAAGCTAATGGTTTCTCTCGCACTCGCTCCAACCCAGCGATCAATTATTAACCCTTACCAGCTTCTACTCCAGCAAAGAGTCCAAGAACGCATAGCACCGCCACCTTGGAAGCCATTATAGTTCTGCAGCTCGGTCAGTCTGCTGCAAAGTGAGAATGAGCTGTGCAAGACTTGGATGGCTTTTTCTTTTTGCTATTCATTGGACACGCCCACATATCCATTCGCTGTCGTAGTTAGTGACCATTACCTTAGCGACCATTACCTTATTTCACCACGTCTATGAACATACCAGCTAAAACAACAGCCACTAGATAAAACCAGGAATGCCCCAGCTTCAATGATAGTTCAAGTTCAGTATAAAAGTAATCATTTTCTGTTCTCTTAAAAGAACGAGTATTTAGCTACATATGACAAAACTGATCATGATGATGTACAATTTACAATTAATAAAAAAAATTAAGAACTCATAAGTTGGTGCTGGAAGAAGTGGAGTTTCTTTCCTCCATCTCTGTATTGCCTAGATCAGGCTGAGTGTTAGTTGTACCGTCTTTTAATTCTTCTTTGGCTTCAGCAATTTTGGCCATTTCTCCTGTAGTTTTAGTGTTCCCAGTTTTGTATTGATTACTAAGAGAATGAGCTGAAAAAAAAGATGTTTCAAAAGTTAAAATACTAAACTATAAAACTAATAAAGTTTTAGTCTTGTGATATAGTAGTATATTATAATATGCAACACTTATTTTAAATGATTCACACCTGCAGTAGTTTATAGGCTTCATAAAACACCTGGGATTAATATTATCTGAACCTTTAATTTCCTGCTCTAATTAATTAATTAATTTGATGCACTAATTGGGTGAACCACTAAGCTGTTATTATTTGAACAATGCACTCAGATTAACCACTATGTAAGGAGTTTCAGATTTCAATGGCAAACACTAAGTTTCCTTGACTATTAGTGTGAATAGCATTTTCAACTAAACAAAAAAATTTCATTTTAATTGGCGAGCGAGCGGAACAAGCGAGACACTCTCAGGGGTAACACAATTGAAAATTGGGGATATTTGTTTTTATATGTGTGGACGTACGTATGTCATTTTGTACTTTGAACCTTGTGTATTTTTGTGTTAGCTTGGTGTTTGACCCTGTCCCAAACTTCACTAAACAGAATACTCCAGTTTATCGATCATTACCCGTATCATCCTAGAAATTGAATTGTTTACCACTTTGAATTCTTTTGTGGGTGCAGTTAAAGCTTAAAAACTTACCGGAATTTCTTTTCTTTTCGAGTTAGTGGTGGTGATAAGTTAATGCGCTATTTGTCATAGTTATGAGCCCTACACAACAGTATTTAATTGAAATTCATTGTCCACTAGACTAACCATGAAGGTAAGTCTTGTGTAGGTATGTTCAGTTGTGTGAAAGTATAGTGTGTTACAACTACTATTAAGAATGTCACAAAGAAAATGTTCAAATAACGTGACTTGATTTTGTTGCTTTTTTTTTTCAATTCAAATAGTTGCGGAAAGTGGTTACTATGGCATTGAATACCTTTTCCGTATATATTATATATATGCTAATTTTAAAACTCGACTATATTTTAGTAGCCTGAGTGTTAGAAGTTCAAATCAATCGTTTAACAATAGTGTAGTTTTAGGCTTGCTCGCCATTTGTGCTCAAGCATACCACTAGTTTAAATAAAATAGCAATTCACTAGTAGATTGCATCGTTTGCCAGTGCAAGAATCAAAAATATAAAATACACTTATTAACAACTGTGGTCCAAGGAATAATGGTAATATTATCTGCCATTCGTCCAACTTTGATGACAAGCTATTTCTCTTACTTCTATTGGTGTAGTTACTATTTCTGGAATTGTAGGAGTTGCTGAAGGTTCTGGTGCTAATGGAGGATGAGGATTCTTTGGTGGAGCTGCGACTTATGGTGGATCGCATCCTCACCATATGAGGGTTCTTCCACACCTAGAGAGATTACAATCAAATGAAGTTGGTAGAAAATTAATAATTACAAAGCATAATTACAATAGCAACACTGCATAAAATGTAACAATGGGCTATACTGTTATGGTAAACAAATTATTAAGTAATGGCTTCTGCAAACCTTGTCACTTCTGATCACATGGAAGAAGAAAATAAAGAAACCCTGTAACCACAACAACAACGATAATAACAATAATAACAATAACATTGGCAATCACAACAACGTGAACTAATTCAATTCCACTCTCTTTTCTCACTATCAATGACCAGTATCTAATCCACGATCAGAGCTTATACGTCATCACTGTCTAATCTTTAACCACCTTATGAAAGCAAGTTTAACAATTATATCAACTTTACTCTACACTCAGGCGAATAGATTTTAGGGGAAGCTTAAACAACATCACTATATACCTGTAATGAATTGACGATAGTAAATATCCACGCAAACACAGTTGTGTTTCTAGTGACGGCAAACACCCCCAACACCCACGTGAGACCGAGCATGGGCAGTAGCACAATAACCGACCCTATCAGCGACCTAACCAACAAACAGTGAGTATCACATCATAATGCGTCACTATCAGCGACCTGACCAACAAACAGTGAGTATCACATCATAATGCGTCACTATCAGCGACCTGACCAACAAACAGTGAGTATCACATCATAATGCGTCACTATCAGCGACCTGACCAACAAACAGTGAGTATCACATCATAATGCGTCACTATCAGCGACCTGACCAACAAACAGTGAGTATCACATCATAATCCGTCACTATCAGCGACCTGACCAACAAACAGTGAGTATCACATCATAATGCGTCACTATCAGCGACCTGACCAACAAACAGTGAGTATCACATCATAATGCGTCACTATCAGCGACCTAACCAACACACAGTGAGTATCACATCATAATGCGTCACTATCAGCGACCTGACCAACAAACAGTGAGTATCACATCATAATGCGTCACTATCAGCGACCTGACCAACAAACAGTGAGTATCACATCATAATGCGTCACTATCAGCGACCTGACCAACAAACAGTGAGTATCACATCATAATGCGTCACTATCAGCGACCTGACCAACAAACAGTGAGTATCACATCATAATGCGTCACTATCAGCGACCTGACCAACAAACAGTGAGTATCACATCACATCATAATGCGTCACTAATTGAGACAACTTACTTGACAAGTTTTAAATCTTCGGATATTCTGACTTTTTTCTTTGTTTCTCCTTGTTCTATGTTACTCTGACTAAACTTCTTTCTTAGTATGGTATTCTTTTTCTTCTTGTTCTTTGTAGTAAACACTTTATACAGTGCCAGAGACAAGAATACCAAGTTAGCCTGCAGGACAAAAATAGTTTTACTTATAATTGGTATTGTGAAACGTTAAAAAAAAAAAACCTTACTAGAATTTTACAGAATGAATTAAAAGCTGTTACGAGAATGAGAGCAAATTGACAAGTGATTTCAGACCAGCAGCAGATTTCGAATAAAAGTTTCAATCTCATGATACTTGAGTAAATAAATTTTAGTACAGCCACTCTCACCTCCCATTATTCAATGCAGATATCTGTCACATTGTGGATTTTTTTAATTAAAGTGTAATTTTTTTATTATATAATACTCATTGCATTAGTCAGAGTACAATATGGAGAGATACTTCAAGAGCATGTGTAAATATTTTCACAATCCAAAGACGTGTGAAAATATAAGTGTGAGAATGAAACGTCAGCTCCAGTATGATGAGTGTAATAAATTCTTTATTGTACAACATTAGATGTTATTCCAAAACTGTAAAACAATTTGTGCTTTAAAGTCTCGCTGTTCAGAGGTAACTCTGTTAAATAATACAGTTGTCCAGAACTACACTCGGGTGCTTTGGAGCATTCCATATGCAGCATTCAATATGGGAAAAGACTGACTCGTGTGATGTGGAAATACTCTAGGAAAAGGTCCAATGTTATATATATATATACTATATCTGAGATCTTTGGCATAGCATTGAAAAGAATTTTCAATTTCATTAAGTAGAACTACAGATTGTCAAGCTATGACTGAGACCAATATCTTAGAAGGCAGAGAAAATTCACACAACATTCGTCTATTCACGTTATTGCATGTGAGTATATCATTGTTTATAGTTCTTGGGCATCTCAATTATAGTAGTATTAGAGTTAAGTTAAAAATTCTGCCATAATAAGTGCTTGAGTGACCACTAGGTAGTGCAAGTAGAGGCAGTTCCAGACCGATACATTCTGTAAAGGTTAAGCTCCACCTCTTAAAGCCACATACTCTCCGCCTTGGGAAGCTGTAGTTTGGTTACTTTCCCTTTTTACAACTGTCTCTTTGCTACTCAATTTGTTTCTTTGAAGATTGTGTATTATAATCAATGTTGCTCTCAAACAAAAACTCAAGCATTACAATTAAAAATGTATATAATTCAACTTTTCAATAATCCAGGACTCTTCATTCCCTTGGTGTTTGGGTTACTGAGGTTCTACTGAAATTAGTATTTCTTTGAAACCAGTTTGTTTTTAAAACTTATAAAAATTTTGACTACCATTTTGACCCTATACACATCCTTATAAATGATGCTTTCTTGACCCTGGTGCACTTCAGCATGTGGGCAATGGATTAATGCTTTATGTTATTCAATACATCAATTATAAGTACAGTGTAATTATGTAAGTTTACTCACCAAAATAATGGCTAGCATTGGACCCACAAAAGACCAAATCAGACCATTATCAGTGGACAACCAGCAGCTGAAAGGGAAATAGAATAAACTGTCTATTATACATAGAAGCAATATAAATAACACTTTATGTTTGTGCTGTTGCTAATACTTCTAGTGGTATTCTACTTAACCTACTGTGTGTTTCCATGTTACGTTAATCAATATTTCCATTCCAAATTTCAATTTTAATTCTGATATACTAACAATGTCAAGTTGCCGTCCTCATTGGTCACACCATAGCCATCGTGTCTCACACCTACTGATATCACCACGGGAACCACCGGTAGAGCTGTGAACATATAATGTATATTATATCGAGACTAAGTTATGAATTTATTAATCTATACACCACAATTACACATATACACACTCACACCTACATACTACATACGTACATACACACATACATACATACATACATACATACACACACACATACATACATACATACATACATACACTTCACAAGTTATTTTACCATATCCAATGACCAGGAATAGCCAGGGCTTCTGGGACACTGAACTGAAGACTACAATAAAGAGAAGATACAACATCACACCTTCACACAACATCCAACAGAAGGAAGACAGGAACAGGTAGTGCATCACCACGGCAACTGCCATACACGCCTCCTGAAATAGTGAAAAAAATTAAAAAAATTAATTGAACTGTAATATGAATTTCAATCAAAAATAAGAAAATGTATTTTGCTAAAACAATAACGTAAGTGACTTTAGATTAAAATACTTTTTGGACTAACAAATCTTCAGCAATTTAGTCCATTGTTGGACTCAAATTTTATTCCCTTTTTTAAACTACATCTTTATGGAAAATCAGCAGCTAATATTATCAAGGCCTAGCTATGACTTAAACTCCCATAAGTGTTGTACAATTAGTCCTCCTTTACCTACTACCACGTGACTTACTCTAATAGCTATGGCAGTGGGTCCTCCCACTAGGAATAGGATGTAAGCCAGACACAGAGTGATGGCCAGATTCAAGTGAATGAAGTAATGCATCTTCTTCAATAATAAACCTCTGTGAAAATACAAAATACAGAAGACCTGTAATAAACCTTGCACATCAACATAAAATAGTTCAATTTGTCAAAGAAATGTAGCATTTATGAGTCCAAATGTGAATCCGCATTAAATAACTTGATGGATGTACAACCAGCTATACTAACTGGAGTATATACATTAGGACCGTTACCATAAAAAATTGTATAGTAAGCATTGTAACTTTATACTTTCTCGTAATCCTTAGCCAAGATATATACTGCTAAAACTTTTCAAAAAAAAAAAAGTATATATTTATACTAATGCATGGCATTCATTTCCTGATATATCAATGAACAATAATCCGTAGATAGTCAGATAATTGACTCTGCTCAGCTGTTAAATGATAAGTAGTGATAGAATCTCTCGTGTGTATATAAGCATAGATTCAAATCAGATAGTAGATTAATTGTTCAGTCCTCACCCTTGAGCCAATAAGAAGATAATGGTGACCAGTAGGAAGATTACAGATATGGCACAGCCAATATAGGAGACGATAATGAGCGCTTGGATCTCAGTCGATGAAGGATCCTGCAAGTGAGCAAAAAATAAAATAAAACAAAATAAAATAGACATGGAAGTAAATTAAGTCTATTCCACATTCGAGAAAACCGGCTAGGAGAATAATCCTAGAAGTTTGTATTGTAACATATGCGCGTCTTTGTATTGTTGACTATTAATTGGTAAAACAAATGCACTATAATTATTGAATGAGTTATATCTTTAATGTTGTATATAATCTCTTGTAAGCTGATCAAAGTTTGGAAACTAGAAGGAATCGCTTCAAAACAGCAAGTACCCCAACACACAGTGGCGCCTGATGTACTAACTTGTGCAAATCAGGAGCACAGTAGCATAAGGTACTTTTATCCATGGTTTCCCTCTCCTGCTCTCTTTTTTTCCTGAGCCATCTCAATCTTTCTTATTCCTCTTTTCAACTCATGGATTCCATTCGCCTCCTCTGTCTACCTCTCTTGTTTCACAACATTTCTGTCCTTCCTGTGTATTTGCTTTCACTTCTTCCTTGAAGTAGTTACATCAGTCAGCTTTTTCTCACCTGCTTCTATTTTTCTTGACCCTTGCATTATTCTGTTTCTCTGCTTTTCATATACCCACACTTTGTGGTCAGCTACTGTAGGTGAACTCAGTTCAGTTCAGTGACCCAGTGTTCAGTTTTCAGGGGATGGACAAGGCGAAAGAAAGAAAGAAGACGATAAAACAGGCTAATAAGACTCTTAAACTATTAGTTCCAGATGGTTTAATGGTAAGGGTGTGTGATTCCAAAGTTGATGGTTGCAGTTCAACCCGACATGGGAACTTCCAATCAGATACGGTAGTGATGATGCTTTACCAACTCAGCTCAGCTCATGAATTGTTCATGAATACACATACCGTCATCGTCGATCACTATCGTCGTTGTTGTTGTTACTGACACACAAGTGTGTATGTACAAATAGTTGTCTTGCTCGCACAGAGATGTAAGATTCTCTCAGATGATATGCCATGCACGCTTAGAGGTTATCCCTATAATTAGGGAATAATATAAAAGCTAGCTGACTTACATCACTGGTGGAGCCAGCCACATCTACCAGGACTGCGAATGAAGTGAGGTGAGTGGATGAACACTGGACCTTCATTCTCCCTGAGCTGTCCTCTGAAATAGACATCTTCTCCACTCCGTCGAATGCCCAGTAGCCGTTTCCAATTCTATAAGAAGAAAATAGCAAGAATGAGTTGTTACCTGGTTACTTAAAATTTATAAGAAGAAAACTGGAAATATATACCAAAGAGTACAGTATATTACTATACATACATAATTCTGTATTTATGTGAATTTGTTTATTTGTTTATTTATTAACCTTCAGTGCGCATGCGCGAGAGGGTTATAGCAGTGCATTTGTCTATCTGTCTGTCAGCATTCAATTTCATGAATGGCTGAGAACTAACCTTTAAAACAAATGTGACCTGACACAGTAGGAGAATTTAAGTCCCTTAAATTGACTACTTTTTCAATTTTTGAGCTAGTTTCCAAGTAAATGATGAGAAACTTCAGCTCCAAACAAGTGCCAGCTAGATGCAACAACCCTTACATTTTACGTACATTAATTTACATCATACAGCAGTAACATGATCACTTATGGTTCACATTTTTCTTTTTACCACGTAATCCGAAGAAATCTTTAGTTGTGTAATAATGCGCTGAGGGTTCACACCCTGGGTGCTCTAGTTTGTTTAGTTTTTATTATTATTTTTTTATTTATTTAGCTACTTGTATTATTTGTATACATATCATTATTGAAAGCATAGATAACAAATCTCCCTTCATATTGAAAGTTAGTCTTCAAATAGCTAACTAGCTAAACTAGAATATCACTCACAAAATCCCGTAAGAACGAATATACGTATTGTAATAACTTACGGATTTGAAAATTTCCAGTATGCACATTTGTACTGGTCATCTCCGACACCCTCAACTTTATCAAACTGAAACATGATTTTAACTGGGTCGTCTTTGATATCTGGTAAAGCGGAGCCTCTGTCATTTACTTGAGCTGAGACAATCATTGATGGGATGCTGGAAGCATTGTCACCTGACTCCATAGCCAGTGGCATGGCCAGCTCCATATTCCGGACAACAAATATAGAAGATGGAACTTCCATTTCTGACAAAAGTAAATAAGCAAGTAAAAGTGATAAAGTTGAGCAAAAATAAATATCAATTAGTAGCTAGTGCTATTTTGAATTACTTTTTGGATTACTTTTAGCTAGCTCCATATTTTTATGCCTTCAGTTTTTTTTGTTTTTTGTTTTTCATTCTTACTTGCTTGACCTCCTGCACTTCCACGAGTTTGAAATAGTTTTGAAGGCAACTGGATTTGTGCAGGGATATAGCTGAAGTTTAACCCACTCTCTGTTTGTTGCACAGAAGAAGGAAATAAAATTGAAGATGTGGAAGATTGTGGCCTCTTCACGAAGGAGAGAGCTGCAGATACAGAATAAAACAACACTATATATTATTGTGGGGTAACGCGGAGCACTGATAACAAATCACTGGTAAGGGATTGAAGTGCTGCTAGCTTTATAATTGACTATTAGCTAAAGCTTAAATTAACTTTTGTTTACTTTGCCACCCTAGAATTCTCCAAGTAGTAGAGTTAAAGATGACATGATTATTTTTCAGTTCACCATTAGACATTTTAACTTTGTTATGCCATTAAAAATCGACTATGTGAGTACAGAGCTTGGGTTGCAAGAAAACTAGAGGTGTTATAATATAATTAGTTAACCAAACTCCCATACTAGATAATGAATTATAGCAATTATATATGTGACATCATACAATTATATATGTGACATCATACGTATGCACATAGTTTATGCTAATTATAATCATGTAGTATGAACGTTAGTGGCAATTTGCATAAAATTTGGACGAATGAACTCTTTCACCTGTTCTGAAATTTAAAGGTAAAATTTATTGACTGGCTGCTTCAAGGTGAACTTTTGAATGGTGCAAACTTCAGAAGCATAACTACTTCTATTTAAAAGTTATTGGTGTTTTTTTAATGTGCCAATCCAAAATTGATAGACTAAATTATGTAGTTAATTTAGAAGCAATGCAAGTATTTTATCTTACCAAAGTTTGTTCTACTCCAAATTCGAGATGTGTTACCAGTGCTTCTTCTCTGGGACACAAACAGTGAGTACCTCTCCATGTTGTCTAGCAGCCTTGGGGTGCCATCTCCCGTCTAGTAAATTATAATGACACATTGGAAATGGAAAGTTGTTTAGTATGTATGCTTATTTCATTTTGAATAGTTACCTCCGTCAATTCCAACCAGCCTTGAAGATTATTTCCTTCTAGGACATTGTCAAAGATGTCTGAACATAAGATATCCAGTTGTCTCTAATACACATATAAAGAAGACCAAACAATGAAGTGCAGCTTCCATAAAGTCTCTCATATTCTTCATATTTGGATTATATGGCAAAAGTATATCATTAGATTCACAAAGAAACTTACCCTTTGACATATATACCAGTTACAAAACAGAATACAATTAATCAGATGGGACTAGCTACTTTATTATAATATATACAATGCATCTATATATAAATATAATATATATAATGCATCTACATATAATATTTAATGCATCTATATATAATATATATAAATGCTCTAAAGTTATATATATTATATTTTCCTATATATAAACGTAATGTAGGGAAATTAGCATACAAGTTAAAAAAAAAAACATACCAAAGTGTTGAAGTCAGTTTCATTCTCCAGAGTGAGGGTTTCTTCCAGTAGATTCAGCAACTCATCAACCACCACATTAGTTGAATTGAGATCACCAGGAAGAAGGGAGTAGGTGCTACTAGAGCCAGTGAGGGTAGATATGTCTTCCATTACGTTGGTCACCATGACCAGCCTGTCTTCCACACTGTCACCAAGATTAAAGATACTCCTAGCCTAATGACATAAAAATGAATACAAAATGTTAAAATAATGGGAGTCATAAAATCTGTCAATTGTTTTTCAGAATTAGAAAAAAAAAGAGCAATTTTTATTGGTGATAAATTTTTGGAGACTGATAATCAGTATTTCGCTCTTCATGTGACCCTCAGTGGACAGAATACTTCATCAACCCATATTATAAATTGGATGATGTGCCTTCTTAATCAATGAGAACTTCACTGAACCAAATTTTCCTTAACTTAGTGATTACATGAATACTCACCATGAGCTCAGTCCAAAAATTTACAATTGTATTCAATTTAAGAGAAATAATTTGAAAATGTTGTTAGTAACTTACAGAATCAAAAGCTGCCATAAATTCATAAGTGTTACACTGAGACACATCTTCTTCATCCCATACTCCTTTTGAGCAGTATCGACTAGCAAAAGCTATCAAGACAAACATAAATATTATCTTTTAATAAAATCATAATACACATTCAAAAGTCATGGCTTTTAACGTTGTATATTTTACCATATATCTATCTTAAACACAAACTAAACTTAATGCTCATAAAATAGTCTGGCTACAGATCATTTTAATAGCAAGCTAATTACATAAATGATGGAACTTCAAATACACTAAGTAGCTTCTGCTGCTTTGAATAGCATTAGCACCAAATAATTTTTTAAGCAAGCAAGTGAAGTAGTGAAGTGAGACACTTTTAGAAGAAATACAAAAATGTGCACTTATTTATAATAATAGTGCATGACTATTTTTTATATCTTTTGAAAAATACCTAGTGTATACTATATATGCAGCCATATTTTCTCACTGATATTTTGGAGCTAAATCAAGTATTTGTAATATTTGGTAGATTTTTTAGCAGGTTGAGGGAGGGAGAATATTGCAAGCATCAGAGCAGAATAGAACAGTAGAGTTCGGCATTTGCAAGAAAACAGCAACTGATTATATTATGTCGATGTAACCTTCATAGTAATAATAATGATAATAATCATCAACATTTTGGCTCTACAGAGCCTTCCTCAGTGATTTGGAAAGAGAAAAAAACTAAAAAAAAAAAAAAGAAAAAAAAAAGAAGATGAATTATCATTATTACTATTACTACAAAGGTTATATTGTTAAAATAAAACAATTTACAAACAAGATAAAAAAAAATATACAGTTGCTATTTTCAACATTAACTAAGGTTGCACTGGCTAATAAAAAATACTATAGTTAGCTCCTCATTTCACAATTAGTAAGGGAAAATTAGCTTACCAATTGTGTAGCATACAAATACCAAGAATATTTAAATGCAAAGTGAGTGATTTTTGTTGAAGTTGCTTATACTAGTAAAATACTTAATATTAACCAATATTTTCCTTACTGAGTGTGTTTAGCTGTGGCTGTGATGTAAGACAGGGTGTTAAAAGTTGTTTGCCCTGCCCTTCCCTTATTAAGCGCACACACTCGCAAAGAAATAAACAACACATACAGTACCTGAAGCAGCAGGGCATGGTTGCCTGGCAAAACTGTCTCGTGGAGTGTTACCCCACATAATGCCCGCCCTCAGACCTTCCTGCATGGGGCACCCATCAAAGTTAAGTGGAGCTTCACAGATAGCAATATTCTGCTCTGGATTGTAGAAAAGAGGGCAGTTGTCCTGCAAGTAATTGTGTACATATGGTGGTATCAATCAGTACTTGTATATAAGACTGGAAATTTTGATAATAGCTAAATGACTTGAAAGAGATGATTCAAACAGGCCCACAGTCAGGATTTGTCAAAGGGAGGTGCACAAACATTAGTTGTGCTTGATTAAACTGAATTATTGTTGCTTATGAAACTCTAATTAATTCATGACACTAGCTATTAGCTTGAATTGCAACTTCTGACTAGTAGAGAATGCATTCCTCACAATATCAGTTAATAAAATTCAAGATTTCCTAAAATTCCACTAAAATTATGAATATCATTATTTCTAATGGGATAGCATGTGCTCCCTGTGCTATGGCCTGTCATAGACTGTCACTCTTTGCTTCTATATGACTGAGGCTTTTTTTCTCCTCTGAACTTTAATCATGGAGATCAGAGTGTAATTTAAAGCTAGGAATAAAAAAGATGCTTGCATTGAGAAAGGAAGTATTAAAGACTAATTCTATGGCAAATAATATTAAATAATATTAGTAGGGTCCAGTAGCAAACCACCAATAATACCCAGGATGTTTCAACAAGGAGGGCATAATAAGTTAAGAAATTAGGTAATATGTGTGTATATAGCTTAAACGAGGGCAATTTTAGTTCGCTTTCTACTACTTATATCAATAGTATATCATCTAGGCTGAATTATAGTTTATTCAGAGCATTATTTACTGTTGATCAAAACAAAATATTTGTTTTGATAACAGCAACTAATAGTCCAGTCATTCTACCAAGAAAAGGGGGTCAACCTTAAACAAATTGCAACACAAATGATTCTAACTGTTTCTAGTACAGAAAAATGTGCTCTTTAATATACTAAAAGTCCTAAGGAATCCCACAGGGGGAAAGTATGAAAAAATTCAATCAACCTAAAGCACTTTTTAAAAAAAACCCAAACCAACTATTAATAATTATGATGACAATAGAAAGTAGTATTCGCGTACACATTTCTATTATACTTCATTTTATTAGTTTATAATTTTAATTGAAAAGCAGCTGATTGGCAATAAATATTAATGATGCAAGGCAAGGCAAAAACAACAAACAAACAAAGATAAAACAACAGTAATGCAAAATTTCTTAATCAGTATCATCATCATCAGTTTCATCGAAATAACACTTGTCATCTACCCACATGGACATAGCTGCAGCAGGAGAGGAAGTGCTTGTTAGTTTGTACAATGGAAAGCAAAATGAACGACTAGATGTTCTACGCTACAAGCGTTTTTGTGAAAAGGTAGCTACAAGTGTTTCCCATGTCCATCCTCAAACTTTGCCACCATCTTCAGCTGCTGCAAAGTACCACAGTTTTTGTGTTTACCTTCAGGTACAGTAGTGGAACGGTTTTGACCTTGATCCGCTAGAATGGGGCTGGGAAAAGCGAGATGGAGGACTGATGCCAGTACACACTGATTTACCCCCAGCTCCGGACGAGCTCTTAAAAATCATCCGATGCAACTGCCACACAGACTGCAGCACTTTACGATGCACATGTCGGAAACATAATGTGAAATGCTCTCCTGCATGTGGCAACTGCATGGGATCTGGGTGCACAAATGCTGACTCAGCATTAAATACCTTGGCCTTTTCTTGGAAATGACGGCTTGACTTGAACTTCTTGAGGGACGCACCCTTACCGAAGTAGTGTCACACCCAAGTATTGCATGAAGAAAAAGAACATTAGTGCAGATTTCAGACCCCAATGCCTGCTTCACAGCCTTGATATCTGGGATTTTTGGTAGTTTTCTTAGGCTCTGGTCGGAAAAGTATGTCATGTAAGTCTAGGCTAGCATGACAGCATAGCAAAATCAGAAGATCTGTATCATCACCAACAAGTACTGTGTCAGTAGCTACTTAGAGAAGATGTGTGCTGTGTATCATGCATCAGGGGATGCTGACTTGCTTATAGTGCAGAAATGAAGTCAGCATCCCCTGATGCATGATACACAGCACACATCTTCTCTAAGTAGCCACTGAGCATGTTGATGAACTGTTGCTTGTTGGTACTATTTGCAAGAAAAGTTTCTTTTTCCATTGTGAGTTGCGTTTCTTCAGTGAATGCCACATTCACACCAACTTGGTTCGTCTCAAATGTATTAGCTATGTCCTTTGTAGATGATTCACCATAGCCATCAAAGACAATAATGGAACTCCCATACTTCTTTGCCACATAATCTGAGTACACTGTGCATATATCATGATAAGTGGCTCCACGCGTCCATGGAATGCGCTGAATGAGGGCACCACCATCTAGCACATACTGGACATCATCGAGAACTGCAGGAGTAGTTGGTGATACAAGGTCCCAAATAGCATTGGCTAACACTGGCTTCTGAGGCTCCCGGAGCAAAAGTGATGCATCAAAGAGAGCTGGTGGGTGACCACAAAGCTCATACTAGAAGATATCCTGCTGACTTTCAGTTACCTTGGCAGCAATTGTTAGTCGCTGGAAAAGGAGTTGAGGGTCTATCTGAACAGCAGCACCATCAATTCTCACTACACACTTTGTGTCCAGCGTGACAACCTGGTTTTTCCTCTTGAAAGTGTAGTCTGCTGCAGATATCCCTCCATGCTAGCTAGAATTGTGTTACCCACGTCTTTAGCTGTGTCAACATTGACTGAGCTGCTGGCATGTACCCCAGTGGAAATGCTATGCAGATGGTCCTCAGAAGTGAATGGGTTGCTCTCATGTAAATACTTCAGAAGTGTCTGAGTATCCTTCCAATCACAATCTTGCCTTGCTTTGGTCATGTCCTTGTTCTGCTCACTTGTACTGTATGATACTCCAGTCAACTCAAGCATGACTCTGTTGATTTCAGCACAAGCTGGCATAGACAGTAACCAAATCAATCGCTGTTGTTCAGTCATTCCTCGTCCTCTTGTGAGACCACCACTTGTTTTCATGCTCCTCATTAGTACCTGTTCTATAACAACGAGGACTGAAGAAAGACAAGCCCAGTAACAATCAGTTCTTCTGACCACATGCAAACCTGCTTGGAAATGATGGTACACTTCTGGTTGTTCATCCTGAAGGTGAGACATCCGCTGCAAATATAATATAAGGGCAGATTTTGTGTAATTATTGTGCTCAGAGGCTGCCAAGTGTGGAACCATTTCTGAAACAGCTTGCAAATGCAGATTCCAGTTGCCGGTGCGCTCAGCTCAGCTCAGCTATAACTATTTTTAAAATAGCTAAGGGCTATAAATATCATGCACTGTTACTAAAAATAGAAAAAATAATACTTTCCCCCCATGGGATTCCTTAGGACTTTTAGTATGTTATAGAGTACATTTTTCTGTATTAGAAACAGTTGGAATCGTTTGTGTTGCAATTTGTTTAAGGTCAAATCATAAAATGACTGGACTATAAGGTATTTACTTTTCAAACATTTTAGTAACTCAAATGTAGCTCAGTATAATGAGCTGCCCATATATGTAGAGACCTACTCATTATACCTTCATGCAATAGGTCTCGTTTGAATTGGAGGAACACGATGGAATGGATGATGGAGGATAGCCATCTTCATCAACATCTCTAGAGCAATACGTTCCATCTCCCACGAACTCTGGACTATGACACTATATGTGTATATACAATGACATCATCAAAAGAAAATGTCACAAAAACACACCATAAACTCGAGTTGTTAAGCGCCCATTTTCTCCCCGGTTTTTAGCACCTTTATTAAGTGCTCCAGACACCTCATCTACTGCTGGTTGGCGAGCAGTCCCAGTGTTTTTTAGGTTACCGCTCACTGTTAGGCGCCCATTTTTTATTAACCACGCATTTTCTCACTGTTTTGAGTCATAATCGGGGGGGGGGGGGGGGCTGTTAACAACCTGAGTCTACAGTATTTCACTTAAATTTTCCTTTGTCACAATGAGATAGACTCACTGCAACTTTATTATATTATTATTCATTACTTGTTGTATATTGTAATGTGTGATGAAGGAAGAAGTGTAATTTTATTTGACCAGTCTTTACTTACCTGTCTGTTGTTCCCTGTATTTGGCGCTGGCAAGCAAGGAGGAATAGGTATCATGCCAGAACAAACATTGTCAAATAGTGCACCAGATGGTTCACAAGGACAAGAAGCTGCAAAAAAGAAAATAATAATAAAAAAATAATAATAATAACAAAAGAAAACTATGACAAAACAAATATTGTACAAAAATGTATAATAAATATAAGGTTATTTATATGGAGATATATACTGCTGTAAATATGCGGCTTTAGTATATTATATTAGCTTTTATGTTTTGTGGTTGTACTAATTCTTCATATGACTGCTTCAATTAAATCACAGTCTCCAATATTAATTGAAATGCAATAATTGTGAAGAGAAAATAAATATAAGTTAATATATTTACTTATGCACCTGATACAAATAATCCTTTGCTCCCTTCATGGTAGCCTCCTCCACGCAAAATATTGACACCTAGTAGAGACTGTGTTTGGTTGAATGCACTCAAAGAAGTCATTATTTGAGAAGTTATAGTAGAGTTTGGCGCCATAATGCCGGGTAACTCCATGGTGATCAGCACACTAGTCATGGATGAGAATTGCTCTAGAGAAACCAAGCTTAAGTTGACCTGTGTGAGTTGTCTGAGAGATTCCAAACCCAAGACACCATTGAGCTGCACACAAACAAACGCAATGCTATTAAACCATTTGTGTTGCTAACATTCATTTGAATTAATGTTTCTGTTTTCCTGCTAATTTTATTTTTTAAGTGCTTTAAACAATTGAAGCTGTGGCATGGCTTATTATTTACTGATGACCACAACACTTGGTTTTGTATTGTGGATCACTCCAAAAAAAGCAGCCAGTAGCAGTATAACCTAGTGTTCTTACAGTGCAAATAAAGGTTCATTTCCCAATGTTGGTTCCCACGTATATACAAGTAAATCTCTTAGCCCTGTATTATTGCTATTATTATATTATTGCTATTATTAGTAGTAGTAGTAATTATTATTATCGTCATCATTATTATTATCATTACTATTATTATGGTGTTGGTGTTGTTGTTAATAATAATATATTATTATTACATATTATTATTATCATCATCCTTGTTATTATAACTTAAGCATATTATCATAAATTCTATCCATTCCACTTTTAATTGGATAAATAATTGTTTGAAAAAGAATGTAAACTAAATTATCTGCAATTAAGTTATTACGTAGTATCTCATCACTCGCCAGTTAGGCTTCTAACTTGAGGTGGAAATATTTTTTAATTGACTTACTTTAACGAGTGTGTGTCTATACACTAATATTTTCTGGGGAGCTGATTGATTCAGTATTCCACTCTAATAGTTATTACTTCTAATACACTTCTCCAATTAACTAGCCAAACAAATCTTCATAATATTATTTTGCCGATGTTTCGACCACACTACGTCGGTCTTTATCAGGGCTCTACAGTAATTCTATGCTGTTTATACAGCATGCAGAGACAGTCTAAAGCTTTAATAGTAAACATATCAGTCAGTCTGAGTCTGCATTCGTTGTTTTGTCCTCAGAAATGTTGCTGGTTGACTTCTTCCTATATGCTATTTAAACAGTACAGCATTACCGCATTTCTCTGAAAAAGACTGACATAGTGTGGTCAAAATGTCAGCAAAATATAAAGATTTGTTTTGCCAATGGTTGGACAAGTATGAAAACATTAATTATAGATAGCCAACCAAGGAATAGCCAGCAAGTCATTATTGCTCTTAATTTTCATACTTGCTACAATACCTCATTGATTAGCAGTTGTGAGCTGATGTTGTGCTGTGGAAGATCCAAAGAGAACCAAGTTAGTACAAATGGAGGAGTACCATCAGGCAGTAGACACCCGCTGAAGTCTATCTCTGACCACACCCCATTCTCACAGCTCCTGGACACTGTACCACCTAGTTATTAAAGAGAAGCTTTAAACTTTTATCAAATTAGAGTTTCTAAATAGTCCAAGTTAATATTAAGATTACAGTTCCGTTTATGGTTGTGCATTACTGTCTATAATCATTTATATATACCAAACTTACTAAATAGAACCATTAGTATCATTAGAATAGTAAAAAAAAATTAATGAAAAAATTAAATCTTACTAAGCACATTAAACTTTATTACGCTTTATGGTACGAATTGTTGTCTGTTTGATGTGTAAAGCTAACAAGAAATTATAAATATTCTACCTGTGTTATACAGAATTATGCAGTCATGCCATTTTATATACCGTATATCACTTTTATTTCGATGCTGATATAATTTCGAAATGTGCATAGTATACGAAATTAAATTATACGGAAAATTTAAGTTATGAAATATTTTCTTATGAATATTTGGATATATGAATAATTGTGACCGTCTATAGGAAAACCAGGCACAACGCGGCACCCTTCGAAATTTTTTTTTTTGCACTTACGGAGTTGTCGGCGTCCAGATATTGAGCTCTCCAAGTTTTATCGTCGTAGCTTAAGTCGTTACCGCTATAATGGACCTAACCGTTCCCTTCAGTCGGCTTAAAACAATACATTTTTAAGAAATCGATCGATCTTTTCTCGATATTACGCACGCCGCGTTGTGCCCGGTTTTCCCTTAGACGGTCACAAATTGTATTAAATAAGCCTAACGAAGGGAATGGTTAGGTGATATATAGCGGGAATGGCTAAAGCTACGGCGATAAAACTTGGAGAGCTTAATATCTGCTTGCCGAGGAGTGTGTAAGTGCAAAAATAATTTTTTCGTCGGGGCCGCGTTGTGCCCGATTTTCCCGTAGAGGGTCACAATTAAGGAACGAAAAATTGCATGCCACGTGCTCTAGTAGAGCATTTTTCTCTCAAGAAGGAAGACATGTCTCTACACCTTCGCGAGCAGGGAGGGTCTTCCTGAAGCAAATGGAGATCTATCAGCAAGTGTTCCATCTAGAGCTATTGCACTTGCCAACAGTGAGGTGCTTAAGGCTCCAACTCAGCCATTTCATGCACGCACGCATGGTTAGATCAGAAATTTTAGTGTAAAACAAATTTCGTGGGAAAAAAATTTCGTATAAATCTTAATTTCCGAAATTAAAATGTAATGAAATATTAAAAAATGAAATTTAATTGAACGAAATTAAACAGAAATACGGTACAGAAATGACATCACAAGTCAGTACCATCTATGTATATTAGAGATACCTTTTCTTCACTGGTGCAAATGACTAAATATGCCCAAGGTGTTATAACAATTAAGTCAAGTGCTATGAGTTATATCAGCTGCTATGACAATTAAGTCAGGTGCGATGATTGTTATAAACATATGGTATGATGGTTCTAGAAGCAGTGTAGAAAATTTTGGAGTGCTAAACATCAATTTTTGAATTATTGAACACCTCCATACATATAGCTGCTTCTATTTCAAGTTATAAACCACTTTCATTGCATAATCCAACTTAGACAGAGGATAGTTGTGGGTTACACTGTGCATGCACAGCTTATATGGGAGACGACACAGGATGCAAAAAAAACTAGTGATAATACAGGCAAATGAATCTGTAATTTATAAATTCCAGTGTTGATTATAACTTAGTCATAAGAAAGAGTCACAACTCCACCTTTCTTCAGACAAATACCTAACAATATTAATGGAGTGTTCAGAGACTGGCTCCAGCTACATACCTTATGTGGTGAACAGATGCTTCGTTATGTCTATAATTAGAGCAATATCACTCGGTATTAGTAGCTAATCAACCATGAAACATTTTTGATTCCGACTTCCATTTTTTGATTGTAAAGTGGCAAGAGATACTGTGGTATGATGAACCAAAATACCTACACCTCATCCAAACATAACCGTTATGATGCGACGAACATTTTGATAAAGTATCTTCTAATTAAACTCATATACTTCTACTATCATTTTCTTTCTGAAGCTTTTAATAATTACTCACTCCAATTCAGCTCACTAGTTTTAGTTGCACAACTTAGTCTTCTCAAGTTTCTCAAAGGACACGTACAATTTAATTCTCTGGTCTGTTGAACTGCCTGTGGTCTTATCTTACCATTCTGTAACACTATTTTACCTGCTGCCACTGTTTCTCGTCGTCTGATCTGTACAGTTGGTTAGCCTAACAATACATGTACTATATATAAACTTGGGTAGTATATGAGACAATACAAGCCATTATGCAACAGTAGTGTCACACTTATAGAAGATCACTCAAAGCTGTCCTTTTACTTCCCCATGGTATAGTTCTGCCTCTACAATATTGGCAGCTATTGTTACAGCTGCAAATAGATATTATGCTTTAGAAACTCAATATTAATTAATACATCATTCCTATATCAAGCATTTTCATTAAGCATGAAATATTGGTATTTTTCAGCAAACCACCCTATTATATTAGCCCTAATAAGAAGTCTTCTAGCTGCACCACTTGTCTTTGTATGGAGTAATTTGCTGGTTCCATGCTGCACTTAGCTAAAATCTTACCTCTAAGAAGTGGTAATAAGCTGTTGCAAGACTTGTCTACTCTTCCATTGCTAGTTGCCCTCCACTCCAGTCCAGCAGCCACTTCTGTCTCACAGGATCCAGATGGAGCAACTAGTAGAAGCCAAGTTAAGTTAAATGGGCAATAAAGCCACTGTTATTATTGATAGAGCTAACTAACGAATCTCACCAGCTTCAGACGCCGCTGATAGGAATAGCACCGCCGCTAGGAGTGAAGTTACCATTTTGCACCTTGACGCCGGCAGCCTGTTAGCTAAAAGGTCATTTTATTCCAGGCGGGTTATGACTATTAATCGAATACATTCAGGGATAGTGCAAATTTCTGATGGTAACGTTGGGAACGGATACACAATGTAAAAAAGGTAAGGTACTTTTTCGCTTTGGAAAATGCTATACAGGTAAAGTATCGCTAAGGCAGCAGCTTTTTCAGTCGAAAAGCATTCTATTCATTCGTGTCTCTACTCTGCTTTGTGAAGATGTTACTGACGTTTACGTGGAAATCTTTGTTTGTAGCTTCTGTATGCACTACATTAGGAGGAGTGATCTATTTAAATACTCTAAAATGTGGCATTGTCTACGATGACGAACCTGCTATTCTGAAGAACAAAGACTTGAGACCAACCACTACATGGAGTGGACTTCTTTTTCACGACTTCTGGGGTACAGACATTGGTAACCCCACCAGCCACAAGTCCTACAGACCCCTGTGTGTGGCCACATACCGCCTCAACTACCTTGTACACGAGTTGGAGCCTGCAGGCTACCATCTAGTAAACATTCTCCTGCATGCATTGGTGTGCTGCCTCTTCTCTCTGTTTTATGCAGCAGTGGTCGGAGATATTTGGTCGTCTTTACTGGCTGGGCTGTTGTTTGCAGTGCATCCCATCCACTCTGAAGCAGTAAGTAAATATATGTAACTCTTGTCAAGTATTATTATTATTTTATTATTATTATTTTATTATTTATTATTTGTTGTTTTTGTTGTTGTTATTATATTGTTTATTATTATTATTTATTATTATTACTAGCAAGTATCCTTCTTATATCCACTACCACTTGTTTAGTCACATCATTTTCTCCTGCTCTTCCTGGACCCTTTCCTCTTTTCAGCTCCTTCTTCTTGAGTCATGGACTCCATTCTTCTCCTTTGTCTACCTCTGTCTGCTTCACAGTCTCTCTGTCCTTCTATGGACTAAATTTTGCAAGACTGTTGCCTTCTCTTTTGAACACTGTATGAACTTTCAGATCATCTCCTGCTCTTAGACATAATACTTGTTAGGTTGATCTCACTTGCTAGATAACACCCTCCATTCATAATATCAACCTAGTAAATTCACACACCACTGCATTGACGTCTTCATCACTGCTCAGCTCATGAATTAGTCATGAATACACACGCTGTTATTGTCATCACTGACATGCAAGCGTGTTATTATACAGATTATTATTATTGGTAGTATATTATTATTATTGTTGATTCAGTCATTCTCGGCTGAAATAATTATAATAATTGCAAATTTTTTCTCGTTCTGACAGCCAATATTGTTAATTAAAATTTAACAATATTAAGTTTTAATTAACAATATTGGCTGTTAGGACGAGAAAATTTTTCAATTATTGTTGTTATTATTGTTAATATTATATTATTATTAATGTTGTTTTTGTTAGTTTATTATTATTATTATTATTATTATTATTATTATTACTATTATTATTATTATTAGGTGGCTGGATTGGTTGGCAGAGCTGAACTCCTGTCGGCCATTTTTCTTCTTCTTTCTCTCATGGTGTACAGTGTGGCTGCCTATGAAGACAGACAAGGTGTGTATGCATGTCATTGTATTAAATATGATTACTTATTTTCCCTTTACCAATTAATTCGTAAGCGACACCAACTTTGTCTGTGTGCTGTGTTGAATGTCTGTGTAGTTGGATGGGTATGGGTCATCACTAGTCTGGTCCTCGCCGTGTGCTCGGTTCTGAGTAAAGAGCAGGGCATCATGACTACACCCACTTGTCTTGTATACGAGATCACACTTGTTAGAAAGGTAAGGTGGTGGTCTATGTTGATAGTGGATGCATTAATGTGTCTCAGTTAGTAGGGAAAGAGGCAGGTGAAAGTTGACTATTTCTCAACCCTTTGGACAGAGAATGTGCTGTGATTAATAGTTAAAATATAAAATAGGACGAAGGTAAATTTGTGACTAGAAGCCTGTGTTACAGAGATGATGTGACTAGAAGCCTGTGTTACAGAGATAATGTGCTGGGAGAAGGATTGACAGGAGTAATAATTTAAATTAATGATTAAAGTAATAAATAAAGGAATATTTTGTGATTTTGGTTGTTAGGTTTAACAAATATAGCAATAGAATGTATGTATATGTACCCCATGGTATTCACACACACACACACACACACACACACACACACACACTTTGTAAAGGGTTATTAAATTACAAACGCCGCGGAGATTTGTACCAATCTGGTACAGTTTTAATATAGTCGTGTATGTGTGTGTGTGTGTGTGTTTAGTACTTCACTTTGCATGATGTGTAAATTGGGCGATCTATGGTGTGATTCTCACGACTCTTTCTAACCTTTTCTTAGTTGTGCATTTTTATCTGTGCTCACTCAACTCAAGACATGTACATACTCTCTCTCTCTCTGACTCCCATGTACTCCCATGTACTAATAAACAGGTAATTAAGTGACAATTTTATCAGATACTTTACCAGTTTTAGCACATCAGATTTTTTTTTTTTTTTTTTTGTTAGCCTTTTATTTTTTTTTTTTATTTTTTTTTTTTAGTGAAGCAACGAGTCAATCATATCACAATGGCTGGAAGAGTTATAAGAAATGCTCGCAAAAATTTTAGGCCTTGGTTACCCTTCCTTCCCCCCCCCCCCCCCCCCTCCCCCTCCCCCATCCTTTCCAGAAACTCAATAATGGTTTGATTTGATCCTTCATTCTTCTCTTGTTACTGAAACATAAAATATGTGCAATCAATCCTGACTCATTTGCTCAGCAAAGGTGTGTGCTAATGGAGTACATCACTAGTAGCATTCCCCACATTGTTACTTGGAAACTAATTAACTGGAACATTACTGGTTATTTTGAACTCGTATTTGTTAATCACGTGATATATCTACATATTAAAGAAAAGAATGGTAGCTTTTGACACTAATATGATATTTAATTTACAGTGGGCATTTGGAGTGATGTCTGGTTAGTATTCAATTGTATTCTCAATCTCTCTTACTTCCGGGTAGCCTTAATTTTTAATTTTATTGATTATTATTATTATTATTATTATATTATTATTATTATTATTATACAACTTGGAAATCAGGCAATAATCAAACAATGCGAAAATAAAGTGCTGGCAAGGCAAAAGATCATGCAATTACAAAAATAATAAATAATTAAATAACATCAATAATAATAATATTTTTATAGATAACTTGGAGTAAGGGCACTGCTATTCTGAGGAACCTGTTTTCCAATCGCAGCAAGCTCCCTCATTGGTTTGAAGTGTTCTTCCAGAGAGTTCTTGTTGTGGCAGTCTTCACTACTGTAGTCCTCATCAGTAGATATAGGTTCAGCAGTGGCGGGATAACGATAAAGGCCAAGTAAGAGAGAGAGAATGGAAAGATTTGAATGATGTGTAAAGTACTTTTGTGTCAGAGGATGGATGACTGTGTACTGATAGTCATGCGATATGTCACTGTTTATTTATTTATTTTAATTTATTTGCGGATTTAATTGTTTGTTTATTTGCTTACATACTAACTTACAAACTTATTTATTTTATTTACTTATTTATTGATTGATAGATCGATTGTTTCATTCATTTATTTTATTTATTTATTTATTTATTTATTATTTTTTTAATTTTTATTTATTTATTTTTGCTGGGATCAGAATGCTATTATGGAATACTGGTTTATATTGCTATTTATTATATAGGAATGTCAACCCTCCTCTCTTTATGGAGACCCCTTACCGACAGCTCAACTGGCTATATCTGGTGTGGGTCAACCTATGGCAGTTGTTGGACCCGAACTTTCTATGTCCTGACTGGAGATTTGGTACGGTGCCACTCATCGAGTCCACCCTTGACCCTCGCAACTTGGTCACCATGGCAACCTTCGTATGCCTCGCCTACTTAGCATGGCGCGGATTGGCTTACTCCAAGAAACTTTTATTCGGACTTACTTGGATGGCCTTGACATTTCTCCCGGCTTCTAATGTGTTCTTCCCCGTAGGATTCGTTGTTGCTGAACGGGTTTTATACTTACCGAGCCTCGGCTACTGCTTCATCGTGGGTTACGGCTTCACTATAGCTTTTAAAACCCTCAGAAGTGCCTTTGTTCGATTCCTTACGGCTAGCACCTTCATCGTGCTGATTTGTCTGATGGCATCCAGAACCGTTCTACGCAACGAGGATTGGATTAGCAACGTATCTTTGTATTCTTCTGGTGCTCGTTGTAACCCTAACAACGGTGTGATGCTGACTAATCTGGGGATCCAGCATGGCCGTCTGAAGAACTTCACATTTGCTGAGAAACTTTATCGACGGTCCATGAAGGTGGCCCCCAAACATTCGAGGGGTTATTCAAATTTTGGGGGGCTAATGGAGGCCAGGAAGCGTTATGGGGAAGCTGAAGAGGTAAGGCAGGGTTTCATACAGGATTTTTTTTTCTTGGGGGGGGGGGGGGGGGCACATGTAGTTTGTTTGACCACACCCACTTTTCCTGAAACCACACCCATTTGATTAAAAATCGTCTGAGGTCTAGAATTTAGAATTAGTGACATCAATCTTGGATGACTAATGTGTATTGCAATTGAAGGACTTCAATTACCTGAAGTGAACTTTCACCAACTATTAGATATATACAAACAGCAAACTCACAGAATACCATTAAGTAGTAAATATATTTATTTATTTCATGAAATTCTGGGGGGGGGTGGGGGGGGTTGGAGGGGAATCTCTGGGTGCCCTACCTCTGGAGTAACTAGTTCAAATGTCTACTTGGAGTATCCTAATTCCTGTTGACACCTTAGAAATGCATTCAAGTAAACAGGATGTGGCTTAAGGCACTATTTTCCCTATCACATGTGTTCATAGTTATCTATCACGTTGTGTTATTACGTTCCCCCCCCCCCCCCCCCCCCCCCAGGTTATACAAGTGTTTATTGCACAAGAAACTCGTTACTATGGTATTCACACATGAGCAGTACATAATTAGCATCTCAGCCGTGCATGTGCGAGATGGTTATAGTAGCCAGTGGTGTAGTTTGCTTTATGCTCAGGGAAGTTATCAGAGTTGAAAGAAGTGAAATTTTGCGTTGAAAATGTAACTAGTGAGTGTTTCTGGCTAGTTTAGCTTCTTCTCTTAAGGCTGGCCTTAATAATAGTTCTAGTAGCTAGTTGGTCACACCTGCTATCAGCAAATTAAAATAAAAAAAAGAATAAAAAGACAGTGTTTCATGTACCATTTCATTGCTCGAGCTATATTGATGCCTGATTAAAATAGCTAATAGATTGCTTGTTCTTTTGGAAGGGGATCATGTTGTAATAGCTAGGTGGTGTTTGATAGTGCTGAGGGTTCGCACCTTTGGTGCTTCATTAATTCATTATTCATTGGATACTGCAGAATATCATGAGCCTAGATTGGCCATATTTATGCTTGTGCCTACAGCACTGGAGTAAATACTAAGCCGACAGACTCATGGTATTCTCCTGTATCAATGAATACTATAAATTGCTATATAGTGACCTTTTTTTTCTCCCTGTTGGCAGGCATTTCGTAAAGCTGTCAAGCTTGGTGAAATGGACATCACTGGGACGGCTGTTTTGGAGACATATGAATTTTTAATTAACAAAGTCATTCTTCGTGAAGAAGGGAAGCGTTATCAAGATGCCTTGGACTTGTGGAACGAAGCTCAAGAGAAGTACCCAGACTATGCCATTGTGTATGGCCACAAGGGTGTCCTGCTGTACAAAATGGGGAGAAGAAAAGAAGCTGTCAAAGTTCTTGAAATTGCTGTGCAAAGTGAAGTAAAAATGGCCGACAGTTATTATTATTTGGCCAAATGTTACTTAGAAGATGGAGTGGGAAGTAGTGGGAAAGGAAAAGACGTTGTCAAGAATCTTTTCTCGGCAACTTTAAGACTTGAGCCGAAACATTCGAAGGCTGCTATAGAATTAGCAGTTATAAAATAGAATAAAGAGTATATACTTCTTTTTATTCTTAATTTTACTTGCAAATAAGAACACAATTTTTAATGTCTAACTTTTTTATACCAAAAACAATGACAAAAAGCTGGAAATTTAAGGACGAGGTAATAGCAGCTACGACTAAGGAATAACCGTTTCCTTTTGCCAATAGCCGCCGGCGGCCAACACGGAACCGGAAATGAATATTGTATTCGCGCCCACGCATAATGGTCTTACTTAGCAACCTTCCAATTGCTCGGTAACGCAGTTCTCTTGGACGGAGCTGGAAGACAGCAGTGTTGCAGGTCTGATTCTCGTCGTACTCCGTATTCTGATCTGATATTTTAACTGAGGTAAGCATTTAAATAGGCTCCCGTAATTTTCCTAGCCGTCCCTTAGTAGGTCTATGAATTATCTATGTAAAATGGACAAATTCTGTAATGCGAATGAATTTTTTTGCGGCGTGTGTGCTGGGCGCACAGCCAAAACAGCTGAAGAGCAAACGGTTGCCTTCGTTTTGTTTGGTCTTGCTACGTTACATGGGTTGAACCAGGCCTGGTGCATATATGGCTCAAGAACTAGAGGTCTATAGAAAGCTGGAAATACTAGCCAATGTTGTTATTCCTACAACATCTGCGGCCCTATTGTTTAATCATGTGAACCCTAATAGGTTAAAGAGGAAAACGTGGAGATAGGTTGAAATTCCATTGTTCCTGTAAAGCTAGCTATGGAGATTAGGTGTGTGGCGGTTTTCTGTGTGGAGGGTCAGCGTTTCCATATTTATTTTATGCTCAATGAGGTATGTAGGGTAGGTATGTCTGTATATTGTGTGTAGGAGGTTACACTCCTTGGATACTGTACATTAATTTATTAGTAAAGTTTAACATGTATGTACCTCCTAAATTGCACTTGGTTTAATGACATTCAATAATAATAATAATAATAATAATTATTATTATTATTACTATTATTAATTTTGTTTAAGTGTACTAGGTATTCATTATAGTTTGTCACCCTTTAGTAGCAGAGCATTTGTGGTATGAGCCAAATGCTAGTTAAGGTAGTTAACTAGAGTTAACGGCAGGAGCTGGGCAAACCCACCTGGAGCGGCCCAGGATGGGCCGCTACGGCAAGCTGCACTGGCATTAGGCAGGGTGGTGCACGTGATTGCACACGCGGTGATACGCACGTGGCTGCATTGCAATCGAACTCTGCCTAGCCAAAGCGTCGAAGGTGTCAGGAGAATTCGAGCTATTAGCTGTTAGTTTAATCTTGAAGTGACCAGCTGGATCATGACGCAGCCAACCCCCTTCACACAGGAGCAGTTGGCCTGGCTACTCCCCAGGCTCCACAACGGCAGTAGCGCTGTACCTCAGCTAGCTGCCAGCTTGGCTGTGCCTAGCTTGGCTGTGCCTAGCCTGGGAGGTCAGAGCTGGGGGGGGCCTTCAGCTTCAGTGGCAGCTAGGGCAACCCTGCCTGCCTTCACGGCTGGGCACCCAGTCCCTGGACAGACAAGTGGTGGGATCTTCCTGCCACCCAGCCTGGGTTCTACCATCCCACCCATCTCCTTCCTATCTCCCAACTTGGGCGCTCGGTTCGTCCCACAAGTCCCTCACCCAGCACCCATCCCTAGCGCTGGGACCGTTGATGCTGGGTCCGCTGATGCTGGGACCATCCCACCAATCTCCCTCCATGCACCCAATGTTAGTGCTGGGACTGTCCCACCACCAGGCACCGACGGATCTACGTCCAGGGCAGACGGCACAGCCAATCCCCCCAACCCGGCAGTGTCAGGTAGGCTAAATGTGGGTAATTACATAAGTTAGGGTGCAGTAATGAGGGAGGTGGGGTGTCCAGAGTAGAAATAGGTTGATTCGGTAAAGCCCAGTAGTGGTTGGATAGCTATAACACTTCAGCCCCAACCCATATCAGGTCCCATTTCACACCCTGGTAGCACCAGGCGTACTCCCATTTCACACCCTGGTAGCACCAGGCATACTCCCATTTCACACCCTGGTAGCACCAGGCGTACTCCCATTTCACACCCTGGTAGCACCAGGCGTACTCCCATTTCACACCCTGGTAGCACCAGGCGTACTCCCATTCCACACCCTGGTAGCACCAGGCGTACTCCTATTTCACACCCTGGTAGCACCAGACGTACTCACATTTCATACCCTGGTAGCACCAGGCGTACTCCCATTTCACACCCTGGTAGCACCAGGCATACTCCCATTTCACACCCTGGTTGCACCAGGCGTACTCCCATTTCACACCCTGGTAGCACCAGCCGTACTCCCATTTCACACCCTGGTAGCACCAGG
>WLWD01003741.1_pt1 | contig 58169 bp, 38 predicted proteins | sample 6712731 | NCBI WGS metagenome assembly WLWD01 (sample SAMN12718690, study PRJNA576275) | sponge metagenome | isolation source: marine sponge | host: Mycale hentscheli | place: New Zealand: South Island, Marlborough, Capsize Point | collected 2014-11-01 | reverse complement strand
TGCTTCCAACTTAAAGAGTGGATTTTTTTAAACTACTGTATAGACCCTCACTACAGTCATTTAACATACACATACCTTTTCTTCATCATCCCAACAATGTTTACAATAGTAAAACTGCCTGTTTAGAGAATGGAAAACGGAGAACAGCACTTTTCTCATTCACTCTAATACATTTTACGCCATTTTTTTTGACGTCAAGATTTTGCGGTAGTTCGTCATTAAACGTAACTAGTTAACGAGCTAAGGTCGAACGGTTATTTCCCCGAGCGGTAAGACGGGACTTTCCCTAACTGCAATCGGCTGTATGGATTCCCATCGTTCTACTAGCAGCAGTAAACGAAGTCGAAATCAGTCAGAATTGTTGGCTGGTATATTACTAACTTGGAGCCAAGCCTATCCAAGTGGTCATCTTTTTCAAGAGCTGAAGAAAAGCTGAAGGAGTTTAATACTCCCAAGGCTCCCAGCATTCGGTATTCTGACAACATCAGGGCGATGCAGTTGGAGTCCTACGGGTTGTGCAGCTCCAGACGGAAGCTAAAACGCTGGCCGCGATAGGCAGTAACGCCGTAAAACTTGATACCTGCTAGGGCCTGAGATACAACCGTAGCTAAATCAGCCATACCCGTGCAACAATTAGCGGTAAACTGGCGCCCTTGCACAAATACGCATGCGCTGTTTTGTGACGTCGCGTTTACGTGTACTAAAGGCCCACAACCCGCTCTAAACGTCATCATTTGATGACCCTTACCGTGCGTAATTTTTTTTTGGTGAAAAACAGCCACAACTCACTCAATTTTCAAGGTATAGCTACCAAAGTTATACATAATAATTTTAAGGCAATTTTACATCATGTGTCAAATTTTTAGAGATATAACTCAATAAATTCAAAAATCCTGGCTTAAACACTTTTTTCTTAAAATTTAAAATATTTCGAGATTCAAATTTCGTGTGCCCACAAAATCTGGCTCATATGAAACTTCTGGTATTAAAGTATCAGTATACCAAGTTATAGAGATAAGGAAAAATAATTTCTCTTTTTTCAGCTTAAACACTTCCAAATTCACTGTCTTGAAGCTCCCAGTTCCATCACCTATAACCACAACAATAACCACAAACCCACAAAATTGTTTTGTCTGTAAGTTAATATGACATTAATGTATAATAATACAAATTTTTTGCTTTCTATAACACATACTTGAGAAATTATAGCAGAATTAGCAACCTTAACCAAAAAGCTAAAAAATCCACTCTTTAAGCTGGAAGCACTGTAAATATTATGTAATCAAACGACAGAAGCAGAGTAAAGTGTTCAGATGAATATACTTGTACCAGCTTTTACATGAATATCATTAAGATAGACTTATTCAATGAAACTAAGAAGTAAGTACCTATTCGAAAAAGTATCAACTAACTCTTACTGAATTTATGGAAGTATACTTCATCATCAATAGGAATATCTACATTCTCGTAAAATATCTCACAAGTAGATCCAACTCGAATTATCTTTCCATCAACTTGCTCAACACTGAATTCATATTCTGGTGAATCTAATTCTAAATACATATGACACACAATTCACTAACTAGATAATTATAACTGATATACATTGGTGAACAAAAATACGTGTGAGAGTTCTTTTCATTAATTAGTTATAGTGCCACACAGAAGTGAGTGAAGCTATTAAATCATAATATTTCAAATAAAAATAAATCTTGGTTAAGAGAGCTGTTGAATGAAATACTATTGGATGAGTTGCATTTTTATTTAGGAGCACAATATAATTTGTGGACCATTATCTATTCAATAATATGCTTGTGTGTCAATAACAATGATGGCGACCGACAGTGTGTATTCATAAATAATTAAGGAACTCAGCAGAGTTGGTCAAGTGTTGCCACTTTCTGAATGGGAAAAGTGTTAAGATACCTGCTCTATAGTCACAAGAAAAAATATAAGGCCGAGAAAAAAGATATGTCTAAGTCAAGATTCGAACTGCGACCTCATCACACACATCCATAACTCACCTGTTACCTCTTTGTCACAATGTATGTTTTTGGCTTTTTGGTTCATTTGACAATGACTATAGTAAACACCTATATAAGTGGGTGGGGCCTCCCAGGAATAAACACGGACAGTTGCCGGCAAAGCTGGACAACATGCCTTCTTATGATACTTATTTATTTTGAGCTAATTTTTAAAACAAAAAGACAAAACCTGAAGCCATTGTAACCACATCAGCAAATAATAACCACACAGTTTTGCCTAATGCTAAGTAGTTAAAGTACTGGAAATATAGTTTCACATAAAAACTACAGGTGAGTATCACTTGAATGTTCAGATTCTAATATGAAGACAGCATTTACACCTATTATTGTCATGGAATGAGCTATATAGATACTTTACCAGCCTAATAGATTATTGTTTCGGTTTCAGAAATGATTCTTTGATAGCTATACTTAGTGTATAATAGTGCTGAGGGTTCATACTTTTGGTGTTTCCATGTGTACAGTACCAATGGTACAGGGTTAAAACAAAAACAGACCAAAACCTAGAAGAGTAGAAATTGGTAAATATCACAACACTATACTGGTTCCATGCAAATAATCTTCACATTAAAATTATTCTTCAACTACATAAAATCTATTGAAGTAAATCTGATTCAATCGTAACAAACAACTCATTACAATCTGATTCAATCGTAACAAACAACTCATTACAACTATTAATATGACTCTTCATGAGATATTAACCTCATTTGCTTGTTGCTACTATAACACTATAATATTTGAAAGCATAATCACTCATAATCTTTTGACCATCCTAACGACCAGGCAAGCACACAGGAGTGACAAAAATTCTCTGAAAGCCTTGTAATGATTTGTGGATACATCAAAACTGCAATGATTTCCAGACTACACATTTTGTTTATCACTAAACTCAAATTTAGGAAAGCAATAATAGTGTGGTAAGGTTCTCTGGTGATACTTTTCAATATTTCCTAATTGTTTCCTAAATTCATATATCAAACTACTACATGCAAATCTAACTACTACATGAATGAAGCACCAAAGGTGCGAACCCTCAGCGCTATTAAACAATACCTAGCTATTACGATATAATCTACCAAAAGAACAAGCAATCTGTGAGCAATTTTAATGAGGCATCAATATACCTTGAGCAATGAAAATGGTACATGGAAATGCTGTCTTCATAAGAGAATCTAAAACAGGCCAGAAACACTCACTGGTATACATTTTCAACGCGAAACTTCCCTGAGCACAAAGCAAACTAAACCGCTTATTGCAAGTAATTAATTACTCATGTTATTATGACATCATGCTAGGGGGTGCTAGTCCGGCATAGCCAGACCCTTTACCAAACCGCTACACTGGGAATAGGTCTGGGGACATGACCATACCAAATTTGTTCTGCCACACATATATTACGGCTGTTAATTACCGTTAGCAAATTACCGGGAATAGCCCTCCTCAACATAGAAATTCCTGTGCGTGTCAGCCACCCTTTCCACTGCTAGGTTTAGCAATCATGGCTATTTGCGGTATAAATTTCAGGTATAAAGTAGGTGGGGTACTCACCACTTCCACATTCCTACAGAACAAATTTGGTACGGCCAAGTCCCCAGGCCCTCCGCGCGCTACGAGGGTCTGGCTACACCAGACTAGGTGTTACCCATAAAAGCTGGTACATGCGAGGAAGTGAAAGCTTCACATTTTCTCAACAATTCTCCCTAAATTAAAAAAAGTAGCACAATAAAAGGTCTTAAATATTCGTCCTGAGTAAGTTCATACCTATATTAACAGTTAATTGTCAGTAATCTCCAAAATCAGAGCATGACAGACAGACAGACAGACTGACAGACAGACAGGATGACAAATATAACCCTCCTCGCATGCACACTGAGAGTTAATTATTACTACTTGCCATTAGAACAGAAGCATCATTATAGATTTATACAAAGGGGCCCAAAACCTCTAGGTGGACCCCATATCTCTACTAATACAGGTGCTAAGGAATCCCCATTTGTTTTTAGTGCTTTGGTAGCTACCTTTAATAGGTCTGCCACTGGCTTAGGGACAGATATCACCATATTGTGTGTGTGGGCCAGCCCACATTTAACGCAGAGAAGATAGAGGGAGAGCCTAGGAAGGAGGCAAAGGAAGTATCTAAAGAGAAGACAGAGAGGCAAGCAAGAGAGAAGAGGAAGAAGTCAAGTGCGCAGGCGCACATACAGAGAAGAGTAGTAGACAGAACTTAGAGACAAACACCATGATACCCATACTTAGTCATGTCAGAGTCGTGTATTAATTGTTTTGTTGATTGCTGTGTCACGAGTTGTTTTTTGCAAGTCATGTTTCCTTATTTATGTCGTCATTGGGGGCGGAACACTCGAACTTGTATTGAAGCCGCCCTCCTCGTGGTTGTGTTTCAGTGTTCTAATTATCATAAAATAGTTATGACTGAAGTGATTCCGTTTCGACGGCTAGAATACTCTGGTGGCAGCGAATCATAAGCTGCCTGCCAGAAGTGTGCGCGCAACCTGACACTCCAAGGAGCTAAGGACCCACAGTGTGGGTTCCCATATCTCTCCTACATAGGGACTATTATAGGTAGGCTTTAGGTACCTAAAGCCTCCCATAATAGTCCTTATGTCGGAGAGATATGGGAACCCACATTGAGGCCTATAACAGTCTTAACAGATGAAGTTATGATTTATCAATTATAAGCAAATCATACAGTGCTAGCACTTATAGAATCAGAAAAATCGCTGAACAGTTTTACAGATTGTTATGGTCATGCCCAACAACAGAAAATCTCCTATGTTCTTAAGTGGAGACCATAAATTAAGCAGAATACACACTTTATAGCTTGACCAGTCAAAATTAGCTTTCTCCCAGCACTAGAACACTGCTAGCCCCCCAGGGGATAAAGTAGTTTATTATGTTAAGAACAGCCAAAACCATGGCCGCGCATTTAATGGACTTCCAATATACGCAAGCTGAACTTACCTTCTCCTGGTTTTGCCATCGTCGACTACTTTGCTGCCAGAGGTCTTAGCGGTGATCTTTGTAAAGCTTCCACAACGAACGGTGCCATACAGAATGATAAAGCAAAAAAAAAACACGACCCGCCCCCCAGACGATATAAATTCAACACATGACGTTATACTTTTGTAAGCAATACGGGGACTTTCCCTGCGGCTTTCCCTGCGGCTTTTAGAAATGGACACTTGTTACTACACTAGTTTCAGACATTTTCTTTTGGTTTTAGCAGTTGCTGGGTTCCGAAACAGTTAGATTATGATATCTTGAATAGGCAAATCCTTGACATCAAGTGCTGTCCTCACCATGTTCAGACGGCCTCTATTCATTTTTATAAAGGGTGGATTCATGATATCCTAATCCTGTGCATGATTTCTTGCTTGGGTTGTAAGTCAGAGTAATTGGTTTGGAAGAGTTAGCTATACACAGTAAAAGAACCTAGCTAGAATACCTGGGGGAAAAAACAATAATTTTTGGCTGTTAATACTAAATTTATAGATAAAGGTCCTCCTAGTGTTTTAACTAGCAAGTTGCAGCTGACCTGAAACCCAGACAGTCAGCAATTCATGATGATAGTCTTCTAAGTATCATAGTATTTGAATGTGAGTGTGCTTTGATTTTACACAAGTTAAAATTTTTGCTTTGGAACCTTGTTCATTAAGTTGATAGAGCGGAAACCTTTGTACTTGAGGAAATATAGAATATTGCCTCACTAAGCCACTAGTAAAGACCTTTCAGTTTTATTTGATCTAGCTATAGCTAATTCTACTAAAATAAAACTTAAAAATAAACATAACACTGCCCAATAAGTATAACTATTTTGAACTGTTTACATCAATTCTATTCTAGCTAACAATTGTATCAAAAGCAGATTCTTGAAGTATGGCTTCCCAAATTGCTTTTTTTTTTGGCTAAACAGAAACCTAACAATCAATGTGACACCTCACATTAGCTGCATGCAAGTTTAAACTCTTGCCAAATGCCATCCAATTTCCCAGATGAGCATTATTTCTTTTATCATGCATTATAAATTGCTTCTTTTAAACACCAGCTGTTTCACCTTGTCTACAAGCATAGCTATGCAGGGTGCAATCACGTTGGATGTTTGTAAATAATGGTTGGAACTCATCTTCTTTTTTTGCTGAATTGTCATTTGAGTTTGTTTCCATTAATAAATTGCTTTCTGTATACATAGTTATGAAAGTACTCCTTGACACGTGTGATGGACAAGAGAATACATGGGATATTAACTGTTTCCACTTCAACATGGAGACCATCTTTAGCTACTTGCTCGTGATATCCTAAGAAGTGGATATCTTTCTTCAAGCTATTTCACGTAGCTACCTCAGTCAATCAATTCATTAATATTATGTCACCAGCACCTCAGGCAGGAAGCAAAATTATGCAAGGCAAGAAGCAAGATTAAGCAAGCACATACCCAATGAAATTTTTTTTTTAAACATTTAATCAGCAACAAATATCAGTTTTCTGGATTATAAAGTTGTATTGTTTAAAAATTAGTTATTTCATATTTTAGATACATCAAATCTGTCAATACCACAAATATTGAACTTTAATTTAAAATTCAGTTTGCAAAAGCAAAAACAACAACAACAAAAATATAAACCACATAACAAAGATCTTCCTTATTTAATGCACTGCAGGCAAGCCTTTGAAACTTTCAGGCATGAATAATGTGGTATCAATTGAGGTATGGTCTCCTCATTCTTCATGTAGTAGTGCCCCTTCTGGTAGTCTGCAAATGCTCTGAACATCAAAATTTTATGTTTCTGATTTTTTTCTTTAGAGCTCTCCTCTTTCTCTTCTTAGGGAAAGGTGCAATGTATCCTTTCTAGACACTGAAATAAGTGCAATCTCATCTTCTTTTAATCATAAAATATCTTTCAAGGATCTTCAATATGCACAAGCGCAGTCACATTAGCTATGGCATAGAACCCACAATCATATTCACCAGCCTGAATTTGTGTGTCCATAAAGTTTAAATAAATTTTAAGAAATTTACTGTGTAGCAAGGAAGCTACTTTGGTTTTTCACATGCTTTCCTACATTAGCTTAGCTTAAATTGAATAACTAAGTCTCTTTTGTCTCTTCTAGTCTACGTAGTATATTAGTCTCATGCTTTAGTCTATTCTAGTCTCTTTAGTCTTTTCAGTCTCTTTTGTCTCATATATAATCTCTCCTAGTCTCTTTAGTCTCTTCTAATCTCTTTAGTCTCTTCTAGTCTCTTTAGCTCTTCTAGTTTCTTTAGTTTCTTCTAGTCTCTTTAGTCTCTTTATTCTCTTCTAGTCTCTTTAGTCTCTCAGTCTCTTTATTAGTCTGGCTCTTTAGTCTCTTCTAATCTCTTTAGTCTCTTCTAGTCTCTTCAGCTCTTCTAGTTTCTTTAGTCTCTTCTAGTCTCTTTAGTCTCTTTATTCTCTTCTAGTCTCTTTAGTCTCTCAGTCTCTTTATTAGTCTGTCTCTTTAGTCTCTTCTAGTCTCTTTAGTCTCTCTAGCCTCTTTAGTCTCTTCTATAGTCTCTTTAGTCTGTTCTTGTGTCTTGTAATCTCTTGTTGTGTCTTGGAGTATATAGAATAATATAGTTGATTTCATTTTCTAGTCCTTTGCAGTCCTATTGTATTTTCGTTTTTAATAAAGTTGTTGCAGTTACTTGTATGCTGTTATACTATCTTACAGTAATTCTATAGCTAGTGTCTTTGCACACAGATTAATATGTAAGACTGAAGAGACTAGAAGAGTATATCAGAAACAGCTTCTTTGATCATACTTTACAACTAAGAAATGAAAAAAAATACACCTTGATAATCACAGAAATCCAAATTTGTGATGATGCACAATTAAATCACACCAATGAGACAAAACTCAAGGATGAAATAATAGTTTACAAGTTGAAAATATGACAATAGAAATAATTGTCAAAGAGGTAATGAACAAATAAACAGTGAAGTAGTAATGAAATACCAAGAAAGTTCTTGAAGGTAGGCATGTCCCAACGATGGCGAGATGAGCTTCACCGCTGCACCACATTCTTCTTCTCGCTACCACCAAGTGTGGGGGTTAAGCTGACAGTATCGGGTTGTTGATACTGGGTAGCTGCCACCTGAATCTTCTTCGGATGAATCTTAGCATAGAGGGGATTGTGGTTGAGAGCCGTCCCTGTTCCTCTAAGCTAAGTCACCCAGGGTACAGTAATAGATAAAATGCTTGAGACTGCGAAAAAATGCAGCCGTAGACAAATCTGGAACGAGGTCAAGGTGTACCGCTAACACAGCAAGTGCAAAGGCATGTTGGAAGACCTTACAGTACCCCATTACCTCCACCATTGCCAGCCAGTCGTGTACAGGAAGCTCCTCCTTTCTCCTTTACTGGTGTTCGCGGGCCCTCTCTTCATTAAGTGTGATGCTGGTACCCAGAAGGTCTGGATTTGCCTTTGCACTTGCTGTGTTGTACGCGTAGACTCCTGAGTTTTCCGGATCATCTCTGTACTGAACCAGATCAATTCGAACCCACTGCAGATATTCTGACTCGTCGTGTCAGGCATCTCAACCATACACTTGATTCCTTTTGGAAGAGATGGAGGCAAGAGTACCTATTGGAGCTGCGTCAGTCTCACCGTCATCACAGAGGTAATCCCAATCCAGTCCGAGTCGCAGTTGGTGATGTAGTTGTCATACATAGTGACAACCCGCCTAGAGGATTCTGGAAGCTTGGTAGGGTCCAAGAAACTTTGAGTGGACTGGATGGTGAGCCTTGAGCCACAGTGTTGAGAGTCCAGGGAAGGGGAAAACATGCGACTCTTCTACGCCGTCCTGTTCAACGACTCTACCCTTTAGAAGTCGCTGGTGACACACAAGACAAGAAACTCGCTAATGAGCCCCTCAACAGCAAGACACTCTCAGGAGATGATGACCAGGAAGTATCCAATGAAGATAACTCTAGCACTGGTCTTCGAATTGATACTGACCCTCAGGAAATTAGTGTGGACACATCGTGCCCACAACGAGTGAAATCAAACAGAAACTCAGACAATGAGAACGAGAAAAAGTTTCTAATATTTCAATTATCTTTCTATACCCTTACACATGTGAATCTCTTGACTAATAATAATAAGATATTCTTCCTATTATACTGTTGACAGGGGTGCCTCCTGGAAGGCTGCCAAATCTCACTGATCATTCTCACACGAAGCCTTCAACAGCCGCTGAAAAACAACTACAGAACAACGAAAACAATCTCAAATTGGCTATTCGACGTTGTCTGTGTCAGATGAATGTATTAATGCTTCACTTTGTTTATTTATTCATTTACACATGTACTTTGTACTTGTTTTGAAATAACTTCATTTGAGACTGTCTCACAATAACAAGCTTTGAGAAACTACATAATTATAGTGGGGGAATTTTTCAAATTTGTATCCATTTTCTTATTTTCTGCGACAAGAGTACATTAAATACTTGATGAAGTAGAGAACAATTACCATTGCGTGCTAAGTGAGTCTGTGCCATTGCATGCTAAGTGGGTCTGGTAAATAGTGGCAAAAGTAATTGGCAGCTTCTTAACCCTTTCGTTCCCAAATTGTTTGGACGCGCGCGGAAAAATCTAATCTTCTACCGCGGAATAGTGCATTACCGTTTTATTTTTTTAACTCGATGCTGGCTGGGAAAACCCCATAGCAACCATATATCACTAAATAGACCAAGAGTTTGGGATTCCCCTCATTTTTTGATTGAGAAAATTGAATAATATTTAGGCCCCCTACTATTACTTAAAAAAAAAAAAAAAAATTCCCAAAAAAATTCCACTTTTCTCATCCATAATAAAAAAAAAAAAATAGAAATAATATTGTTTGATGTACTTTATACCAATATTTTATTAGTTCAACAATAAAATATGTTGTTTGTTGTGTTTGGTAGTGATTGTGATCATGTAGGAGACATCTATGAGTGTCCAATAGGAACATATGCCATCGGACGTCGAGCTCCACTACAAAACAATTTCATATACACAAAAACACAAACAACAAAGATATTTGTAATACAAACAACAAATTGTTCATGATCCTATATAATTGCAACTTTATGATGTATTGTATGGGGTTTCATACAGGATTTTTGTTTGGGAGGGTGGGGGGGTGGGGCTCCGAGTGTACTTCGCCAGGTCCGTCATCTTCTCCTTCATCACTGGAAGACTCTGCTCCTGTTGCCTCATCTGAGTCCTCTTCACAATCCCTCTTCACAATCGGTCGGTGACTGCATACACATCTGGTCCTAGTAGTACATTCTGGCAAAAAAAATTAAATTTTTTTTGAAAATTTGAAATTGATCAACAAACCACAACCCACTTTCAAATCTCAAAACTCAATGAAATATATATATATTATAGCTAAACAGCTTTCTCTATCTCAATATAGCTATAAATAAGTCCTTTCCACAACAGAAGCTAGCTAGTTTTCAAGAGAAAGACAAGAGAAAGACAAGCTTACATCGATCATCTTCTTGACTTCCATTGTCAGTGTCAGAGTTGACGGGGTCTGGTCCCCAACCCTGATACAGGGCCTCCTATAGCCCTAGATGTCGTCTCCCTCTTCTCCGCTTGATGCTGAGTCGCTAGAGTCAGTATCAAGCAAGTCTAAAACTTCCACAGCATTGTAACTGGTAGACGCCATTTTTCCAAATTGACTTTGAAAAAAAATTTTTTTTTGCATAGTTACCTGGATCACACGACACGCTCACTTTTTTCCTATGATGTAATAAGCATTACCTAAGACTGTACGTAATGGGGAGGCCCCCAGTTGAACTGGCGATTTTATAAAAAAAAAAAGAAGACAGTAAGTCAAACCGCAAAGTCTTGGTCGGCAAAGAAGCGGTTGTTTCAATGTGTTATGGAAGGCTACTGGGCTCAAGCAATTTTTCGCTGCTTCTACAAAGCTCTGGAGATGACTGGATCCATAAATGAAGTTGCTGTGAAGAAGGTAACTTTTTTTAAAATTCGACGGAGAACCGATGTTTTTTTTTTTTGCCGAGGAAGAAATAAACGCAACTGCTGTGAGGTACTGTCGAAGCAGCCCTGGCTGAAAGCTATTTTACATGCTTCTCCAATGCATTGGGCACTTGTGTATGCAATCTGAAGGTTCTAGCTATAAAGTAACTATTTTTTAAAATTCGGAGAAGTCAACCGGTCTTCACCCGCTTTTAAGCGGGATTGGGAACGAAAGGGTTAAGAAACGTGCACTATACACACAACTGTTTGGGTAGGCATATTGTAAGTATTTCATGGAGAAAGATGAAAGGCTTTGACTAAATAGACTCTTCACTAGAGCTAATGAACTAGGAGTAAATGCCACGGATCCACTTTATTCATGCTAGCTAACTATTTGTATAATCTGAAACTTCCCAATAATTCATTTAGCCCAAAAGCTACCGTGAAACCTTGAGTTCACTGCAAATGAAAATTTCCCCATGATTATTGAAAGAAGAGGATATGTAGCTGTGAGAGTATTGTTTCATTATTCACTTCGTGAAAGTTGGCAGTGGAAGTTGGCAGTGGAAGCATTTAGGGAACACATGTGTCCACAGATCTATCACTCGGGCTAGGTGTAGCTAGGTGAGCCTCAACACTAAGGTCCAGTTATTAGATTTAGCCACTAACAAAGACATAGCAATAAATATAACATTTCAATTCTGTTACGAGTCATTTTCTGAATTACTATGAACTGGTTGAAAATTTATATTAGTGGCTAAGTCATCATTAGAAGATTTGTTGCAAGATTTTAACTGGATTTAGGTTAGGTACAAGTCAAAGTTGAGCATGTGTGTGATGTGATTGTTTGTGTGTGTGTGTGACACGTGTTGTATACCAAACAATAATTGTAAGCTTACACTGTCGCCTATACATTACATAGGAAGGTTCTACCAGGCTACCTTTTAATTCACTACTGAGCATCCTGCCCGGCAATATTCTTAAAGCATGCTGTAGCATTGATTTAGTTGTCTATAGCATTAGGAGGCGAACAGTGGTGGTTGGTAGGCTCAATCAGATTACAAATTGTATCAACTCTCAAACTGCTGGCTGCTGATCACTTACACATGTGCCCTATCGCATGTCCAATTCCAAGTCCTATCTCCTCGTGGTGCCTGGGAAGTTAATGCTAACATGACTGCATTGGTGCAGCTTCAGCGATTACTATATGATGTAGCTAAGTATTAATTGACATATTTTGAGCACAAGAAGCTCATGGGATTTGTTTTAATTTTTAATATTTTTATGAAGATTAGTATTGAAGAGAGTAAGCTATGATAATCGCAGAGTGGTTAGAGGAAGAGGAACATGCAGGACAGGACTAAAGCTGGAGGCAAGAGGATGAGAGGAGGAGGAGGACATGTATGTTCAGTCAAGTATTGGGAACAATGGAAAGCATTAGATATTTCATACCAATGTAGTGTGTGTGTGTGTGTGTGTGAGGGATATACTTACTGTAACAGAAAATTGTCATCCAATGTGTTGTTTCTTTTATGCTTAATGTCAAGTGTGTGTGTGTGCGTGTGTGTGTGTGTGTGTGTGTGTGTGTGTGTGTGTGTGTGTGTGGTGGCTGTGTTGTGGTGTAATGTCCTTGGCTCAGGGTCTGTGGTCCTGAGTTCAAGCCCAACTCAGGCAATTTTCCATGTGATTTTCCATCTGCCTCCCACCATCCCCACCAGTCCACCCAGCTGTGATTTGGTACCTGGCATTTGCTGGGGTGCAAATTCAAGGCCTTTTCTCATGAAACAGCAATGGTCCAGGTGGGACTTCGGGTGCCCACACGACTTGCTGTGAGGAAAGGCTGTTCTCCTGTCTCCTGTGAGTTCTTAGCCCCGGCTCCAGGAGCTTTGCTTGCACGGCTCACAGTGCCTGCTTAGTGCACAGGCATCCTGGCTCTGCCAGGTGCGCGTGACCGCCTAGAGGCAGCAAGATTATTTTATTTTATTTTGTGTGTGTGTGTGTGTGTGGTGCTGGTGGCACCAAAATGATTTTCAAAGTTAGTAAAGTTTGTATGATCACAAGAGTATGCATTGAATAAAGCAACTGGTGTTGGAGACAATGCCATGCCATGAGATGTGTTGTGTTTATCTGTTACATTAACACTTCAGAGACCACAACATCAATAATCAATAATTAAAAGTATAGTGTGAGTGCACACGCTAGAGCATGGAAAGCATTTAGCAACAAATTGAATATTCTCACACAGAAAATGAGTAAAATATGTTATAGTCTCAACAAAATACGGTCTAGTGGTAAATGAAAAGCCATTTCTTGAACTTTTAAGAGCCCTCTCAAGATCTTTTTTCTTCCAGTGCAAATACCCCTTTTTTTGCTCTTTTTGAAACACTATCAATAAAACATCATAATGCATAATGAATTGTATAAAATTGCATATACACACCAAATACCTGAAACTAGTCAAAATTTCCCTGTCTTCAGCGCTTAACACGCATCACTTGTTTTTCTGATGTAGATTCTATAGCAGATAATTCCTAAAGACAGAATAAAGAATACTAGCACATACCTTAATGAAATCCTCCTTTTCATGACATAGTTTGCGTCGTTCCATATCTTCCTCGCTTGGAAAAATGCTTTCTTCATCATCATGGGATTCATTATTAAGTACTACAAGAAATAATCGTAACACAAACGTCAAGCAAAATACAGCTAGTACAAAAATACCAGATGGCAGAGATTGGTGAGTAGATGATGGTGCAGTGGGAAAAAGGTCTTTAGATTGTTCCAGCAAAGTGGAGGGTCCCAGTGAAGTGGAGGGTCCAGAGGGTCCCAGTGAAGTGGAGGGTCCTAGTGAAGTGGAGAGTTCCAGTGATGTGTCGAATGCACTAGAAACTATAATGACAAAAATGTACATACATCATACCATACCATTCATTAAAATATTTTGCAGCTTAGACTAGAACTCATGTGAGCACTGCACTAAAATTGTGATAAACAAGCAGATGAACTTCAATGAAAGAGAGAGAAGTGTAAGGAAAAAAATTATAAAACTGATTGTATAAAATTACTCAATTTTATGAATACAAGTAACATAATTTACCTTCATCATTATCACTACCACCATCAGTGTCATCACTCCATTCTTCTTCCAAATTATAAGGCTTGTTTTCACTAACATCTATAAAAATGGTATAAAACACATGTAGAGTGTGTGTCTCAAGTACTCACTGTTGCTTGACAAGTTGTATACATGGTGAGGTAGCACGATAAATTTATCAACAGGTAGCGATTCTAATTCCAAGAATTGGCCAAAAGATTCAAATAAGCTATGAAGTGTCTCTTCACATCTCGACCTTTCAAACTGAAGAGCTTGTAGAGCACCTATGTTGTACCCAGGAGGAGTCATCAAACTTTGTTCTTGCACTGCACTGACCAACTCCTGTCAGTCCTTCAGATAAAAGGACATGGTTGCCCTCATTTCTGTTTCAATGAGTTGAATCTCCTCCTCTGAACGCACCACTAGATGATGAAACTTAATGGCATCAAGCTCAACTTTTTTGGAATATTTTCATTGATTAAATCCATACCATCATTTGAATTAAACCGTTCAAGACTCGTCACATCTGACCAACTCCAAAAATTAGTGGTAGATACACTATGAAAGCTATTATAGTCCTTTAGCAGCTGTTTAAGCCGAGATGACAAATAAAAAATTACTTATGTTCTTTGATAGCCTGAAAGCCAAATACTGACCATCTATGAATATAAGTTTTAATAATAATAGCTACTATTAACAAGACATAATTAATTACCGCAAATTTGGCCTTCAAATTTAACAGGAACCATCATTCTCGAGCACATTTCTCCATGGCATGCACAATCTCATTTTTCTCTTCTTCTTCAGAGATTCTCATCATATTCTTAAATATATCAGAGTCAGCAGTCCATCTTTGGATTCCATGCTTGGATTCATATTCTTTCAGCTTATCCTCTATACTGAAATTTGAATGGAATTATTGCAACATAGTACAAAACTTTTTAACTATAAACATACTTCTGAATTTTATGAAGCAAAGTTGAAAGTGCATGGTTGCTGCCTGTGACATTCTCACTAATGAAAAAATATAAAATAATGTATTATTTTTAACATCTTAAAATGTACTTTAATTTATAATATCTGTCCAAAAGTGCAGCACGGTTTCTTTCCCAAGGAATACTGTCGTCAGAGCAATCTTAAATGGATGATCCACATACCAGGGGGCATCTGAAGAGGTGAGGTTGCGCAGCCATGACCGTACCAATATTTTGGCAAAAAGGGGTGTGTCTCATAGTGTGCTATAGCATCTCTCTAGTTGTCGTTGTGGCAACATGTCTTCTGCGGGGAGTAAATGGCCAACAACCATTTTGAAAGATATTCCCCAAACTCCGCACAAGCCTGATCCTTTTAGTTTTCCAAGTGATAATTTATTAAAAAAAACAAATGGTATGGTTAACTGTGTGTGATTAAGTGGGTGTGGTTAGGTGGGTGTGGTTATGGCTGCACCAATCTGATTGACTTAGTGTACTTCTCTGCACACACACATGTATTGATTACATTTCTTTAAAGTTTAGCATCCTGCTATAAATTCACTCGGTTAGCAACAATGTTTATAGAGAAAATTTGCGTGACTGGCTACTACATTAGATACACTACTTGATCATACAAATTGCATGTCAACCAGGCGTTCAAGGTAAAACAGTATATATTAGCTAATTATATTATATATAATATTATATATATATATATATATTACCTGGGGGATTAGTCATCAGCTTCACTAGAGCATCTTTAGATTTTTTTTTAACCTTGATTGCTTTTTTCCTTCTTGATGGTAGCAAAGTCACTATATATATAACATTGAAAATGAAAGAAGAATAATAATTGAGTTTATTCACCGAGTCTTGGAGCAGAACATTGAGCATAATGGAGAAGAGCATCTGTTAAGACATCAATCCGATGAGATGGTCGCATCTATTTAATGGATTTTGAAAACTTTCTGAGATATGCCCAAAATCTTTCAACAACCTCTCCGTCAGTCAGGCCATAACCGTTCTTACTGCGAGAGCTATATTCAAACTGTAATACTGTATAGCTATAATAAGGCACCTTAAATTAGAATTTTAATTACTTGACAATCCACTTTGTGACCATACGAATGAAAAACTGGTATTGCCAAGTCAAGCTTATCTAAGAGATCAACACGGCCGTGATTCTAGAGAAAATATAAATTTAAGAATGTACATATGGAAAGCATTGCAAGATCTATTGTGGATTAAAAGATACAAAAGGCTTAAGGGTATCAACCAAAGGGACACAATCAAGATCTAGCGTGCAGTTTGTACAATTATCTTTTAGTGGGGGATGTTAGGATTTCCTATTTTACACATGTGATATTCTGACCAACACTGCACATATTATTAGTAGGCTTAATTACAGTGTGTAAGGCTATTTATAGGAAAGAAAATCACTGTTTTCACTCTTCAATGATGAAATACTGACATTTTATTCACTTTCAGCTGGTTCAATATGGCTGCTCACAAGAAAAATGCAATGATAGTGTAATAAGTATTGGAGCCACAGATAGCAACTACACACAATTAAGCTTGAACCCAATTCACTTTATTTTCCTATGAACTGTCATGTACACTACAATTAACTAATTCTTTCTGTCAACTAGCTCGTGGAGTATACTCTTCTCACTCTCTAGCTCTATCTCTTTTTCTTAGCTAGCAATTAGATTAGGTGTTAGCTTTTCAATAGCTGCTAATAGTTTGGAGCTTTATACGAAGTGGTTTACTCTATCTAATTCACAGCAATTCTGAGCTTTGATTAGCTGAGCAGTGAACAACCCCACAATGAGGATAGTATGTATTATAAACTTGCAGGTTATGTATACTTTGCTCCTGCAATGGATGGAATAAATATACTGGTAAATCTTATGGACTAATATAATATTCTAAATGTCTTTTATAAATAGAGAAACAACTAATCAGTTGTTTAAAAAAGTTTTTTCTACAATAATTCTTGTTAATTTAAATAATTGGTTGACAGTAACTAACCAAGAGCATGAAAAATAAACAAACAACCCCAAAAACAACAGTAACAACAACAACAACAACAACTAAGAATGGAAAGAATAGATATGTGAGAATAAACTTGTAGTGTTGCGGTTAAGATTCAGCAATGACATTATATTTAAACATAATCCCGTGGGTGCATTTACCTGTCTATAGCAAAAAATTAGATCCATATAAAAGTTTCTACAACATGTACATCAGTATTTGACTAATGCTTATGGGGTAAACAGGGTGGGGGGCTTAAAAGTTATGCCACTTCAATAACAACAAACCTGACATCAATTTTTAAACAATCTAAACTCTCCAATTTCAATTGATGCATACTCCCACCCGACTCATATACATTAAGATGCTTCGATAGCGTACATGCCACATCATAGAGTACTCGAATTTTCTGGTGTCTACTAAAACCTTCCAATAGTTTTTCTAACATGAATATAAGAAAACCAAAAAAAAAAGGATCCTTTTATAATAAAATATGTTACATCCACCAAAAATCCAACCTTTCGTTATAACAGAGAGTCGTCACTTTATAGGGAAGCTCATGTCTGTAAACAACTCCCAAAAGACCTATTTCATCAAGACGACTATATCGGCTTTTAGATCTGAGAGCATCTCCAGCAAGAAACTGATTGTATTCCTATTAAAACTGTTCAGTATACAATATCTTTATAAAGTGAACCTGGTAAAAATACCTTGCTTATTGGTGCTTTGATAGTTGCATAGTCAGCAACATATTTGTTGACTTCATCCTGCAACTCTTTGAATAATTTTACCTCAGAACAAGATGGACATTTTGGTACCGTTATTAAGCTGGTTAGGCATTACACTATCTAAATGGTGCAGTTTACTCTTGGCATATCTGTAAATTGTACTGACATCAATTTTTTTTTTAAGACACACAATAGTAATCATACCTGTACTCCCCAAAACTGTCAATAATGACTGGATACAGGTTCCACTTTTTCGTCTGATTAAAAAAAATATATATAATAATTAATTTTATAAAAATTAATTATAATTTATTATATAAATTGTACATTTCCTATTATTAAAAATTGTATATATACGTACAGAATTTCCAACATAATTATACAAAATCTATGAAAGAAAGCTACCTGAAGAAGTTTGGAACCAGTCAGAAAGTTCAATGCATCTACGAAGTCATGTAATGCCACTTGGCATTCCAACATAAGCACTTCATAAAAATCAAATAATTGAAAAGAAAAAGCCAGCTGTGGATGCTGTGGTGTAGCAGGAAACAGATGTGCCTGAAGCAGTGTTTCTACTTCGCTCTCACATGAGCAAAATTGTACAGAAACAGAATGATAGGACCCTAAATGTTTGAATATAATTTAAATGAATATATCTAGTTAGTTAAATTGTGTGGATATAAATGGTACAAATAATGACATTTACAAAGAACCTCTGAGAAAGGACCAACTCTGAGAAGAGACCAAAAGTCCCGTCCCGTCCTCTTGTTTACTTCAGTAATTTGATGAACCTGTTGTAGTGGCTCACTGTAAACAATTATGCACGAAAATATGTAGTCAGGAGTTTTCGCCTCATGAGAATGGAATCCAAAATATTTTGATTAATGAAATTAATTGGTACTAGAAAGTTCATCAAACTCAAGTTAATCGACCATGAGTAAAGCAAAGAATCTCTTCTCAGAGGTTGGTCCTTTCTCAGAGGTTCTTTGTAAATGTCATTATTTAGGGAAAATTAAATTAAAAATACATTCATTAATAATTGATGCATGTCTTGTTGTGGTTATCTGAATGGTGTCCTGATGACAAGCATCTTACAAGAAATTTTTTTTCTTCTGAAGTTTAAATTGCCTTCTTGTGGCTACTGGTACAGCTAATTAGCTATTTCTCCACCACATTTATCTATACTTTCGATAAAGATGTGCTGCTACTGGAGATACAATTTTCTGTAAAAACAACAACAAACTTTCCTGAATAAGGGGATTGTTTGAGGTAGTATTTGCAAGGAACCGCACCAGTCTTTATTAGCAGTTAAAACGTGAAAACTTACGGGACTTCCATTTTTATTCGAGTTAGTGGCGGTCAATGCGCTCTTTGTCATGGTTATAAGCCGTACGCAACAGTATTTACTTGAAAATGCATTGTCCACTAGACTAACCGCGAAGGTAAGTCTCGTGTAGGTGCATGTCCAGTTGTGTCAAAGCATTGTGCGTTACAGCCACTACTTAGCTAAAGAATATCACAAAGAAAACGTTAAAATAACGTGCTTTTTTTTTTCAGTTGCAGCGAGCTGTTAGCTACTATGGCACTGAAATCCCTTTACCGTGTATGCGTTTTAAAAACTCGACCATATAATATTCAGTAGCTTCAGTGTTAGAAGTCAAAGTTATTCATATAATAAATAGTATAGTCTTTAGGCTCGCTCGCCATTTGTGCTCAAGCACATCACTAGTAAATACCAGCACGTTCTACTGAATGTGACGACACTTTACCTACCACACGGTGACGATGCTTTACCGAACCGTACAAAGCTTATCAATTATTCATGAATACACACACCGTCGGTCGTGATCGGTCGTCGTTACTGACACACAAGCGTATTAGTAGGTAAAGCCACAATTATGTCATGTGCAGTTTAAAAAAAGGCAAAAGCATGAAGTAAAGCTTGAGTATGATTTGTATACCTACAAATTCATCCTATTATAAGGGGAAAGAAAAAAGGATCACCATCAGATGATGAATGGGACAAAAAATAATTTTCCAGAATAAGGCCAAGTAGAAGAGAATTAACCTGATGCCAGATTTTCTTCCTGAACTTGGTGACAGTGTGGAGAACTGAACTTGGTGACAGTGTGGAGAACTGAACTTTCAACCTCAACAGCACTACACAGAAGGAGCCATTAAACTATGTATTGAAGTCATTTAAGTCATTAACACTTTCATTCAAACAAGAAACACTTCACACGGTTCGTATCACATTAGTAGCTGGAACTATAGAATCATTCACACTTAGCTAGAGACTATTTTTAGAACATGAGCAGCATGAGTATTTAAGCAAAGCTGTTCATGGTTCCACTGACTCTTGTATGTCTATGATTTCCTTGCAGTATTGTCTTGTTACTGTACATGTTGTTTTTTTTTAACCTACCTCCTGCCAATTCAACTTGTGGGTAGCTACAGTTTGACAATTCAGTATCACTTGCCACAGAAGTCTGGTGGCAGCAACTACTAAACTGCTGCACAAATAGTGAGAGTTACAGAAGCTTGCCAACCCCAGACAAGAATACTGCAAATTCCCACAAAATTGGTGGCAGTGGTGGGATTGTGAAGAGAAGAATTAAACAAAACCAATGAACAGCATTGATGCAGAACAACTCTGCAGCAAGAGAAATCACAGCAAAGCAAAAGGAGAAGAGAGGAACTGGACAGATTAGCAAAAATTGAGGAGAATAGACTGGAAATAGAAGCAGAAAATGTCAAAATGGACACAGAGAAAAAGAGAATTGAAGAAGAACTGAAACAGAGAAAAGAGGCAGAAGAGAGAAAAGAGAAACTGTCAGGACTCAGCAATTATAAATCTGGAAGTGATCTCCAACAATATTTGACACAGTTTGAAAGTATCATGGCAGAATGCAAGATTGATGACAAGAAGTGGAACTCCATTCTGTATCCCAGATTGGATGTCACATTAGCTGAGAGAATGAGACCTTTAAAGGAAATTGATAAGAATTACCAAGAAGTGAAAACAGCACTACTCAAATCAGTAGGAGCAACTCCTGCAGCTTTTGGTCAACAGGTCTATGAATTATCAGCTGAGAAAATCAAACACAAAATGCATTACAAATTGTGGAGCACTTAAAAAGATTATCTGATGGATGGATGCAGGGAAAACAACTCTGGAAGAAGAAAAATTTGTCATGGTTAAAGCAATGTTGCAACATTGCTTGCCCCACAATGGCTTAGTTTTCCTGGAAAACAGAAATCACAGCAATTGGCAGAGTTAACAGAAAGCTTGGATACTTGGTTGTCTACAAGGCAAAATGGTGATTTTATGAAGGCTATGAATCAGCGACAACACTCAAAATACAATGAGAAAAGAAGTGAACACTCCAGAAATTCCCAAAGTCATCACTCAAAGGAAAACACCATGAAAAGTGAGTCCAGACCAACTTGCAATAGAGTGGGACATAAAAGTGAGCAATGCTGATTCCGGAAAGAGGGAAATTCTAGTGACAGCAACACCAGCAGCCACCGGAAGTCCAAAGCCACTTTCAACTGTTTCATCTGTAATGAAGCAGGACATAAAACGTATGAGTTTCCCCAGAAGAAAACAAACATCAAGAAGGAGAAGAATTTCAAAGAGTCAAGCATGGGAGCAATACCACCAGCTAAGAATTGGATTACAGGAAAGGTCAATGGAATTTCGCAGAGAATTTTGATAGATTCTGGAGCTACTGTGGGTGTGGTCACACCTGAAGTAGCAGCAGCCACTGACTACAAAACAAAGGCAGGAAGAAGAGTTTCTCTACATGGAGCCATCAGAGGAGACAGAGTCACCATAATGGTGAAATATGAATTTGGCAACTCCAGCTTTGAAAGAGAAGCAGCAGTCAGTGAGAGCAGTGAGGATTTCCAAGGCATTATATTTCCCTGGGACATAAGTAACAGAGCTGAAAGTCAGACTATCATTCCATTATTTGAAGGCCAAGAAGAAAAGGAGATTTGTGTAGTTACAAGAAGACAGAAGCAGAAGGAGAAAGCTCAAAAGTTACAAGAGGCAAAATCAATTCCTGCAACACCTCTGATGACAAGTTTGGACAATGATTCTAGGGCAGCAACTCCAGCAGCTACAGATTCTCCAGACACAGTTGGCATTTCCACTGCAACTCCAGCAACAGAGGAAACACAACTATTGGTGACATAACCGCAAGTCCTACAACAGCAATTCCAGCAGCAGAGGAAAAATGCTCAATGGCCGTCAACATTGCGAGTGCTTCCAATTCTGTGGCAGCATACCTCTGTTCCCTTGGCAGCAATTGGCGGGAGTAATAGGCACATGGCACCCAGACATCATCCCTACAAACACAAAGAACCCCTCCCACACCACAAGAAGAAGCATCAGTAAACACAGCAAATTTGTCTGATAAAGCTGGGATTGTCAGCATAGAATGATTACAAATCTGTGAAATAATAAACTCAAACGAATGTGTCACGTCATCAGTCCACACAACAGTTTTGGTGAGGATTTAGTCATATGTTTAGTAAGGGCAGAAGTATGATCAGCGAACTTCGGGATGAAACGAGAGTAAAAGTTGGCAAGACCCAAGAAAGAACGAAGTTGCGAGACAGTAGAAGGGCGTATGTAATCTTGAAGTTGATGAACTCTTGCCTGAGGTATACCCAAATGACCGTTACCAACAATGAAACCAAAGAACTCAAGTTGTTTGAAACACCAACAACATTTTGAAGATTTAACTGTAAGACCATATTCTTCAAGCCTTGAAAGAACATGATCAATGTGGAGCAAAGACTTAGATAAGATCACAACATCATCAATGTATGGCAGGGCAAAGGACTCTAAGCCACGAAGAACACGCTGCATCAGCAACTGGAAGGTTGCTGGGGCATTCCAAAGACCAAATGGCATCATTTTGTATTGATTATTTACCGCGTTTACAGGAAAAGGCTGTATAAGGTCGGGACTCTCACTGGAACAATAGGGACCTGATGAAATCCTTTGAGCAAATCAAGCTTTGAAAAGAATTGAGCATCACCAAGGCTGGCAATGATGTAATCCACTGTGGGCATTTGAAAGGGTTCAGGAACAGTTTCTGCATTAAGTTTACGATACTCAACTACAATACGAATGTCACCGTCTTTTTTGACAATCGGAATGTGAGGGCTAGACCATTTTGATGTTGATGGCTCTATGATATCCAAATCAATTAGTTCATCCAATGCTTTATGAAACCCAACTTCTACTTTAGCTGGAATAGAATAAGATGGTGACCATACCGGAATTGCGTTGGTAACTTGAATAGAATGAGATGCAGAGTTGATTTTGCCAGATTTATTGGAAAAAATGGCAGAATGCTTAGACAACTCTGCATTTACGGAACTTTCACACTTTGGGGACAATTCAACGCTCTGAGGTTGAACAGACTCTAGTAATGCAGTCATGCTTGTCCTCTGTGATTGCCACCACAGCGCAGATGCTGGACACACAATCAGCTGCTTTTAACAAAATTATGAACAACCTTGCCTTTGGTTTTGCTGCCCTTAGGAGCAATTCTATTAGTTACTGGGGAAAGTTTATCTACAATAACAGAGGGGCCTTCCCAGCAAGCATTTAACCCAGGGTTACGTCGCATAACTGACTGACCCACTTGAAATTCTCTTGACTTGTACTTGTCAAGCTTGGCTCTCTTAGTCACAATATCCTCCTTCAGGCTATGTTTAAGGGACTGCAATATTAGAGTAAGGTGGGAATCCAGCTCAGCTATGAAACTAGGGACATTGACTGACTCAGTCTCAGACAAGGACCAGATAGATTTTAAGGAAGATAGTATATGTGGTGTAGGCTTAATAAACCATTACGTCTAAGATAAAAGCAGTTTCATTGTAAGTTTCTATTTTCATGTACTTTTTTTTTATTTGTGCCTACCGTGTAGCTACACATTATTCTTTACATTTAGTTGTTGGGGTTGTTTATTTTTTCAAAATTTCTTTACAATCATTAAAGGAGGCAACCTAAAATTAATACTTAACAATTGCAATAACTTGCCACTGTAAAGTATAGTGAGAATGAAACTAGCTAAATAGTAATACATCTTCTAATTTGCTACCTATCATTCAGGGAAGTCTACAAAGACTGTAGCCAAAATTGTATACATAGTAAGATGGTTAGTAATTCAGATCTCATTACCTAAGTTCTTTGTTTTTCTTCTAATTAAGAAGATCATATAAATTGAAGAAATGAAAAAAAAAACAAAAATAAAACTAAAATAGATTTGATAGATAGAAGTCAAAGAAAAGCTAATAATAAGAAATAAAGGTGGAGTATGGATGTCCAGTGCACAGAATTCTAAAATATAACTATAACAAAGCATAAATTATAGTAATTATAATTACATACTCATATTCTCATACCTATTTCTGTGAAATAAATTTGATGTTCTTTTCTGTTCCTGCCATAAGATCAAATGAATCATATAACTTCCAATTATTTGGGGTATAATAAAATGGGTTTAATATTTTCTCAGTCATAAAAAGCATGTGGGGAAAACAATGTCCCACTTCTTAAAATTCTTAACACATTAGTTATATCCCATGTAGGCTAGAATGCTATACCTAACTATGAGTGGGTTATTCATAAACTTTCAAAGTTTTCAAGTAGTGAATACCATTTTACTTACTGTAGGGGGAGTCCCTGCCACACCCAAATTATCGGTGCTGCTCAACGACAGGTACTGTTCTGGTAAACTATGGCAAGCAATCCGACCTCAGACGAATGTGAGTTGTAAATATTGCTACCAGATACTTAGCCTAGGTTATAACTGAGACACGATCGCCATTGGTTTGGGTGCAAATTTCTCTCGAGGCTTTTCACGGTACTTGCGCCAGCCGCTGTGTCCACTTTGAACCAGAAATTTGTCTGTACCCTATAATTGTATAGTCTCGCTAGCCAGACAAAGAGTCTGGCTAGCGAGACTAATCATTGTGCTAGCTAATTGGTGCAGCAGCGATGTAGATTTTTACTTATTGTGCAATTAACTTTCTTGAAACAAATAAAATATTAGCAATGGTAGCTATATTTGTTCTTGGTAATTTACTGTAGCATAAATCAGTGGCACTCTAATTTACCGTCACCTCACTGAGAGTGTTTGTTAATTTCAATTTTAAACCGCTTACTGCACTTAATGGAAATTACCTATCACCTTCCTTTTTTGTGAGATCCCATGAGCTAGCTATATATTACATAAGCTATACTACCTATAGTCTTATTATGCGTGGGCGAAGGAAAAGGGTCTGGTGAAGCTAACGTATACTACTTGTGCAACCGCATACGCGTAACAGTATGACATCAGTAGCAATAATTTGCACGCGAGTATTATAAAGCTAAGTTACGGGTGTGCTATCCAGCATTGCCATGGCTTCTTTTCTACCAACAGTTTGTGTTGCTTGTGGTGGTCCAGCTAAATCTGGTTGTAGACACTGGGTATCCCAAGTCTCAAAAACGCTGATTTCACTAACCGTTCCGTCCGTATCGTCAAGAAGAAGGCGTGCCACGCAGACTTTTCCCTAAAGGCACGTGACTATTTCAAGCAATCTGATTGGCACGCAGCTATAGCTGCGTGTGCGGTTGCACAAGTAGTATACGTTAGCTTCACCGGACCCTTTTCCTTCGCCCACGCAAAATAATAATAGAAGGAAAAGGGTCGGCGACGCCAGACTATACTACTTATTGCTCCTAAATTGTCTTATTGGCATCTTTATTTCACTAATAAAAAAAAACATTCTTAACTTAGTGTTTTGCTGAATCATCTACTGCAGGTTATTACTCTGTTATCTTAGCATAAGCTCAAATATGGCAAGATATAGTACTATCTACTACAGGTTAAAGGTTAATGCTCTATAGGTTTATGTCTATATGGAAGCATTTCAGCTATCATAGCTAGCTACATGACAATGGAACTTCAACACTTCAATGCATATGGTGAACAATTTGATGTAGCCTTCCTACTATGGAGACTATTTACTTTAAGACCTGAAAACACTTGTCACGCTGTTTGAGATATTCCTACAGCTTAAAACTTGAATACTATTAGCATACTTTTTTGTATATTTTGATTAAACAATCTTACACTGTATGTGTGGCACTTTCAAAATGACCTCATATTGTCGATTTAACTTTTCATAACAATTCCTTACTTGGTGGATTAGTGGAAAATTCAGGCAGCTTCCAAAGTTCCTGAGTAACAAAACTAGGAGAACCATCAACGTTTCTGGCCATAGTTGAATTCTCCATGCTGCTGTGTGAAGTTGGAGCAGTAGAACCTAATGTATATTATATCATTAGGTCAATTATCATCATGATATTGAACACTGTATTTTACTAAAATTCAATAATTAGATATTATTATAATTGCTATAATTCCAAACACAGCTGAGCAGGATGTCCTGAAGGAGTTGGTCACATTTTTATTGCTGCAAGGTTTTGCTAGAGCCATAGCCAGCTTAGAATAAAGTTGCAGAAATTAAATCATTAGGTACAATTACTGCATTGGTGATTAGCTCGTGGACTCCTGAATTACTGCACTGGTGATTAGCTCATTGACTCCTGAATTACTGCACTGGTGATTAGCTCATTGACTCCTGAATTACTGCACTGGTGATTAGCTCATTGACTCCTGAATTACTGCATTGGTGATTAACTCATTGATTCCTGAATTACTGCATTGGTAATTAACTCATTGACTCCTGAATTACTAGGAGTCATTATTTTACAACCAACTTTATACAATTAAAAAAAATTCATGCAATTAGCTAACATAAATTACAAATATCTCATTACTATTATTCAACTCAAATAAAGTCTTAATTTTTTAGTTTTTGAATGTTTGCAGGTTATGAAACTTTGTAAAAAAATTTAATAATATTCTTTATGGAAAATGTTCCCACATAGAAAAGTGTCCAGTGCCTACCACACCTACTTTTTCACAAGTCATGATTTTAATTAAATTTTATGAAAACTTCCCTACATAATTTTGACTTAATTCATTACATAATAATATATTATAGTAATGGAAAAAATGAATTTGATATATTTTACTAATATTGTATATGCCTTAACATACCATTGGGGTCAAATTGACCCCCCCCCCCCCTCCCTCTCCCCCATAGTATTCAATGAATTGATGTTATTAATAATTTATGGGTTGTTAGTCAGTGGCGGCATACCTGGTGACAGATTACACACCCCACTTCCTGATAAACTGCAGCCTGATGGTATGTATGTGTGAGTGTATTTGTATGTATAATATGTATGTATGTATGTATGTATGTATGTATGTATGTATGTATGTATGTATTTATGTATGTATGTATGTATGTATGTATGTATGTATGTGTGTACGTATGTATGTGTGTATGCATGTATGTATGAAATTTATTGAGTACTGGTAGCTCTTGCATTTCGGTTTGAATACAGTATTAGTGATGTGTTGAGCACAAATGACAAATAAAACGACACCATTGTTAAACTATTGATTTTAACTTCTAACACTCAAGCTACTAAATAAAGCCAAGTGTTTAAATTACGTATATACGGTAAATGGGATTCAATGCCATAGTAACCACTCCCAGCAACTGTTTTGAATTGAAAAATAAGCAAGAAAAAACAAGTCCCATTATTTAAACGTTTCTTTGTGATAATCTTTAGCTAAGTAGTAGTTGTAATGCACAATACTTTCACACAACAGGACATAAACTATTTTTGTGGTTATTCTAGTTGACAATCAATTTTCAAGTAAATACTGTTGTGTATGGTGTACAAATAGCGTATTAACTTTCCACAGCCACTACCTCAAATAGAAATGGAACTCTGGTAAGTTTTTGAGATTTAACTGAACCCACAAAAGAATTCAAAGTAGTAAACAATTCAATTTCTAGGATGTACGGGAAATTATCAATAAACCAGAGGATTCTGTTTAGTGACGGGGTCTAATACCGAGCTAACACAAAATATGAGAGGGCCAAAGTACAAATGACATACATACATCCACACATATACTGACTTTGTTATTACACTACATAGATTTGTTTTGCTATATGGACTGCTTAGAATTTTTTTTTTTAATTGTAGATCTTTTGTATGGTGATCCAATGCCTGATGAAGTGGAAGCTTATGGAAAAGAAGGTACAGCTACACAATAGTTTTATGATTAATGCATCTGGTAATGAGTAGATGCATGTACGCATTCAGCACAAGATTGGATCACACACTTCATGCAGAATCGTATTTTTGTATATGGTGTATTTTTTTAAATAGAGCATTCGATTTACGGTAATTGTAGCTACAATATGTCAAATCAATGGAGTGGGGTGAGGGGGGCGTGTGGGACACATGATCTACCAAATCTTTAGAAAAATATAGACTGTTAAACTACACCTTTCTAAAACTATGTAGACTCGCAATTTTTATCTTTCCTGCTATTTTTATATTATAAATAGCGATGAGGAAGTTGAGTCTGAAGTATGACAAATTTCGGCGAGCCAATGGACTCTTCATTGTGTTTTCCAGCAGCAAAGGGTGTAGGGCAAGCACAATTCATAAAATACAGCACACGAGTGACAATCTCTGCAACACCTTCAGGAAGTTGGGATTTGCTTGCTGCAAATTCAGAGATCGTTCTAAAGCAGAGATTGTAGCAGTATACGAGGAATTAGCCAGTATGAATCTTCCTAAATATAAGTCAGTCATCATCTATTATGTCGGCCATGGAGAGGATTACTACATCAACGTGGAAGATGGATATATTTCTATTCCTAAATTAAGGAAAATTCTGTCCCAGTCTCAGACGTTGGCAAACATGGTGAAAGTGCTGATCTTTGATTGCTGTAGAACTGGGAACAAATTGAAGCCATTATCGCAAACTAGGGCCGCAAAGAATGTGTTAATGGTCTATACCACAGCATTGGGGCAGGAAGCATTTGTTGTATCTGCAACTGGTGAGAGTATCGCGTCAACACAGCTCATTCAGCTATTGGAACGTCCAGAAAGACGGAATCTGACAGAGATTCTTTTAGTTGATCTCAATAAGGCAGTAACAGATGCCTCCGTATTGGAAGATGGAAAAGAGCTGGACATCATGATTGACTTCGAGGGAAGTCTTACAGAAAGCATTGACCTTTATGAGGACAAGTTGAGAGCAAGTAAGTGATCTTAGCTTCAAGTTTGACTAAAATGTATTCGCAAAACTAAAAAAATATTATAAATATAACACAAATGATGTAGCATTACTTAAATGAGTGCATTCCTGAGAATGACATCTTTCTTGGTGTTTTTATGTTATAGAAGTAGCTATGCCAGTATGACAAATAATTTTAGCTAATTTTACAATATTTCATTGTTGGGTATAATAGTAGCTCATACACATTCTCTATCTCACAATTTAGTCGTTCTATACTACTTGAAAAACCAGTAGCTCTCAAAAAACAAGGTCTCTACCACTACTGGTTCTTTCAATATTTTACCTGGAAAAGAATCTGTTCAGGATCATCCCTTCAAGAATTAAACCTTCTCACACTGAACTAATTTTATTTTATCCTACTTGGCTAGCATGGCAAAATTACTCCTTCGAACAGTATCGTACTACTTGTTATAAATTTCTAACGATGCTATACTATTGCCTCATTTCTTTGTTGCTCAAAAAACAATATCATTTATTCCAGCTAACACTACTTACAATATCAGAAGATACTCCTTGTAGACTAAAAAAGCTCTACATATTTTAACAGTGATAAAAGCCACTGCTCACACTGCTGAAAGGGACAACACATGTATCGCATATACATTTAGCGCATAGCAAATACCTAATTTCTATTGGCCACTTCTGAAAGTGTCTCACTTTTCATTTATACAACTATATATTATTTGACATTATAGACACATAACTATGTACACACAACATTAATTACTCATTAATTTTTACTTGCTGCAGTGGCTCCTACAGATGTGACCTTAACTCAAGGTGCCTCATGCACATTAAAGTGGAAAAAGCCTCTTCATGCTGATCATCAACATTTGCTCAATTATACAGTAGTTTGCAAAAATGGCAGCTCATACAGGAAAATAAAAGGTGTGTATGTTTTTTCATTTCACTCCTGAGGTTTGCTGGCTGTTATTAATAGCTAAATATAGAAAAATTGGGGTGGTTATTTTATATTGGCTATTGTTGCTTTCATAAATTATTTTATAGCTGAAAATGTATAACTCTATGAACATTGTGCTTGTCAAGTTGATAATATTATAGAAATAATTTAACGTCTAGGTCAAACAAAATAATAATTAAATCGGGCCTCTTATTTTAAGCAATATTTTTTTACTCAGGTAATTTAGTCTGAACAGCCACTTGTGATCAACTAGGCACATGCTGCTGTGATGAGTAGCAAACTAGTTGTCACATAAAGGAGAAATATTTTATAGTTGTATGGGTCATCAATGTTATAAATTGATGATACTTTACCAGTTTCAAACTAAATGTTCCCTACTAGACAAATTTGTTTATTTTCTGACATACTTTACTGGTGCCAGTTAGAAAAAAACATGCCCATAATAACAATGGTCAAATATCATTACAAATTTGGATGTAAAATTTATCTATACACGTTATATCAATGGATTTGGGGGTAAAAATTGATAAGTTCACTTTCAATTGACAGAAATATTTCTTCATGTAACTATTAGATGTTGACCCATCTGAGAAAGAAGAAACACTCCAAAGTCAAAGTCTATGTGGCAAGCATTTGACAATAATGGCTAAGTATGATGATGTTGAAGTACCAGCTACAGCATTCGATGAGTCATTATGGCACTATGTGGAAGGGAGTGTATACCAAAAGAAGTGGAACTCGTTTAGAGGTAAAGTATTTACAATTATTTCTGAGAAAACTTAAACCATACAATTTGGATGACAGATTTAAAACCTGTTATAGCTATATTGATAGTGACTTATTAGCTAGTGGGAGACATACTCTGAAAGATTTAAACAAAAAAATAATTTTTTTATAACTTAACAAAATATTACAAGTGTAATTGATTAATAGTACAATTTGAAAAGATGTAGCCTGAACTAGCTAACACACGGATCATTCATTATAGATATGATTTATATTACTCCCAAGAGGAATATGAATAAAAATGTGTGTGTAGTTTACAACCATATTTCTATTTGTACCACTGCAGATTGCATCAATTATAGCTGGTGGCTGAAGCGAATTCTACTTGTAGTTTTTGTCCTGGGATTGGCCTATGGCATTACGTATGGCTCAGTCATGGGCACTGCACCAAGTTATAATATCTTAGCGATCACAGGAGATACCTTGGACTGTGATAAGCTACTATCAAGGCAGAAAATTTTCTGGTCAGAAGTGTTGCTTTCTCAACATGCAACAGACACTGTCAATGACAACCCGAATGGCCTGTCTATGAGAATCCAGTCTTTCAAGAAAACTGAAATCAGGAAAGTTCGCAAGGTCCACAATTACACTGGTAGTACTGAGATTGTAGTAAAAAAAGACTTCAAGCCATTTCTTATTCCCAATGGTTACTATGCCTACCCTATCTATGTATGGGTGGGGTCTAATATTACAGTCCAGGTGAACTTATCTAATTATAGGTATCTGCCAAAAATGATGATAATGTATTTAATCCTTGGTGACAAAAACTACAACACATTTGCAGCTAATCCATTGTCTATACCTCAATATGAACGTCAATTTGATCTGCTCTGTGGCAGTAACAGCACTACATACCGGATGACCACCAAGTACAATGGCTACTACTACATCGTGATTAAGGTCAACACTGATCATGAAATCCATTTTTCAGCTCGTGTAAAGTTTGACTATTACTCCGTCGCCAGTGACGACTTGAATTTCTCCCAGGCAAAGACATTATCTGAAGTAGGTTCCACAGTACGACTGCATCTGGATATCAGCAACAATCAATTAGTACTGTGTGCTGTAGACTCTGTGACAGATCCCAGTGACTATAGCATTCATATTCAGATGAAGTATGGAATTCGCCATTACATAACAGTCCCTATTCCTGTAATAGTGGTCTTGTCACCATTGCTTCTGATCATGCTGTACAAATTGAAGAAAGTATACTTGATTTACTCCATTCGCAAAAAATATGAGCCAATTTAAGGCAACACTGCACATGTATCATTATGCCGAGTTTGATTATTATATGCTGTGTTTGTGTTATTAAAATTAAAATCAACACATGTTTACATACACACCTGTTTCAGCTCAATACATAAACTGATTAATCATGCTCAAATATTTCACATTTTAGGTATAATATCTTAATCATTTGGAGGGGAGGGGGGAGGGGGGGTCACAACATAGCAAAATATACTTAGAGGGTGTCTCCTCATGCAAAGATGTTTGTGTTGCAGCTACAAGTTTGGTGATTCACAGACTCAAATTGTTGGCAACATCAAGATTATTCTGTCTCTAAATGTAGTTGTAGGGTGACAACTTGGATGTAATCACAAAAGAGGTTAATAGATTAGGGAGGGAGGGCACATGCCTCCAGTGCCCCCCTCCCCCCCAATTCCTACATCTATGCAATGACTGTATATATTGAGGTGGACTTCAGCATGATGTCAATAAAAAGTTTTGTGTTTTTTTAAACAATATTGTTTTGGCAGTAGTAATCTGCTATAACAAACAATATTTCAACTAAGAATGACAATAAAAATATAGCTGAAGTTAAATCACCAGTAGTTTGATGCATATGGTACAGCTAATTGACTTCCATGTAAGTTGTATAAAGATATTTAGCTAATTGGTTAACTATTGTTTATTTTAATAAATATTAAAGCAAGTGTATACACATATTTGTACATCTGTATATATCTATGTGTACGTTACATCATGAGGTGGGGTTGATGCGGGTTTTACACAAACATGGGCTGAAAACCCAATGATAGTATAAATCTAGTACAGAGGCTCTAGGAAACTCATAACAACCAGTCCATATTCACTTCCTAAGAGTTAGAAATAGCTATATTCGATGTAAATTGTGCAATCTGATAGGACATAGTAACCTTTTCTACTATGCTGCTTCCACTTCTAGTTTTACCACTTTTACTGGCTTTCAATGCCCACTCCCCATTCCGATTTGATAAGTACTTACCAGTACTTTGCCCACCCCCACGCTAGCCTCATCACGTGCAACCCACCCCAGAAAATTTAAATCATAGCGCACTCTGTGGGTAATTACCAGGGTAACCCCCCGGGAAAATCCCCGTATTGTTTATTCGAAATTATAACATTGTGTGTTGAATTTATGTCGACTTTATGGGATCGACGGGACGAACCCGTTTCCGGTCTCACTCTAGCTAAGTTCGTGTGTTTTTGCTTTATCATTCTGCTTGGCGCCGTTGTGGAACCTTTACAAAGATCACCGCTAAGTCCTCACAGCAAAGTAGTCCACGATGGCACAACTCGAAGGAGGTAAGTTCAGCTTGCGTATACCGGAAACCCATTAAATGGCGGCTAGGTTTTTGGCTATTCTTAACATATAACAAACTACTTTATCCCCTGGGGCTAGTGGTGTTGCTAATGCAGGGACAAGAAAGCTGATTTTCAAGCTATAAAATGTGTTTATTTATGGTCTCCAATTAACAACATAGGACATTTTCTGTTGTTACTCAATGGTCCTAAACTTAGGGCCATTTCGGGTCCCTGAAGACCCCCATATTGGTCCCTGTGTAGGAACGATATGGGAACCCACACAATATGGTGACACCTGCCTCTAAGCCAGTGGCAGACCTATAAAGGTAGTTACCTGAACAGCCTGACAAGTTTTTTACACCCATATAACAATCTAAATGATCAAGCACTTTATACAATGGCAGTTTTAACCAAGGGTACATATTCTAAGTCTTCATATTAGTGTCCTGCAGTTAAATATCAGTCATTTAACCATAGTATAGTTTTAGACTTGCTCGCCATTTGTTCTCAAGCTCATCACTAGTCATATTGTCAAATGAACCCAAAATAGCCGAAAATGTGCAATAAAGGGAGTTATGGGGGGGGGGGCAAACACCTGTGTTACACTTTGAGCAACTAAAAACACTTCTGCAAGATATTTTGTTCTATAGCAGTACTATTCATTTGTTTAGATATTCAGTACACAACTTTACAACAGAGGTAACAGAATAATCCTCTAAAAATAATTGATAGAAAGAATATTGGCTGTCTATAAAGTACAAAAATAGTTGCTGCACAGTAAAATCTTGTTCTCTTAATTGATGTTGCAAGTGAAAATAATGAAATGTTTTACATATTATGTGTTAAAAGTGATTACAATTCATTTATGCCACACCTGATATGTTTCATTCTACAAAACATTTTTGTTAAATTTGTTGGAATTTTTTTTTTTTTTTTTTTTTTTACTAGCTAAGGCATGAATGAAATCAAGAGCAGAATAACATAAAATATAGTGTGGGAAAGGTGTCAAAGACACTGAAGAATGTAATATATCCTTTTAGATAAAAATATATGTCTTGCCATTCTCCAAAATGTGAAAACTATTATACTATATAATTTTTATATGCACTTTATTTGATAGGTTCAAATATAGAGACAGAAACAACTTATGATGAAAGGGTATCTTTCAGAGATCACATGCTTGCAACTCTTCCGCCAAGTAATCTTCCATCAACAGCAATTCATTCAACATATGAAACAGAAACTCAAAGAAATTCTTGTGAGTTGATTCTTTAGAATGATAGGTATTAGTTATATTTTTGACATATACTTATCAACAATACTCAAAACATTGTCTTGTGGTATCAATTTTCATTAATTTGTAGCTATTCAGCAACGTGTGGATGAATTTTCAAGTCGTCCCGTGTTGAACGACAGGTATTCCACACCTCCAGCAACTCCAAGGCAGCAAATTACAAGTGTGTGCACTATGAGCTTTTCGGTACTTGTATTAATATGATTTTGGTTGCCTATAGGTAATCTTCAACTCGACGTTAGTCCGTCCACGCATGAGGTGAATATCTTTTTTGAAGAAGGTAATTAACTATACTTCTGTGGTGACTGCACAATATAATACTGCAATTATCTTATTTCTTGTAGTTTTTCTTCAGATATTAGATACAATAGAACAATTTCCCACTGCATCTGGATTGGTTGTTGCTTTTACTAACAAAATCTGCCCGAGTGCTGAGCGTGAGCTTCAAAATATCGAGACATCAGCTCGAGAGATTTCCTCTGCTTTTCGTAATCTTGGTTATGCATCCTGCATTTTCCATGAATGTGTTAAAGCAAAATGTGTGGCTGTGTTCAAGGCATTGTCTGAGCGAATTGATTTCCCTAGCTCATACAAGATGCTGTTTACCTACTTTGCTGGACATGGGAAGAAGGATTATATTGGTCTGCAAGATGGCTATGTTTCGATTAACACTATAAAAGAATTGTTTGAATCTGACAGAGATTAAATTCGTCATATTCCAAAGGTATTGTTTCTGGATTGCTGCAGAAAACTAGAAACAAATGAACCGATACGTCCATCAGTTGAGAATCTATTGATCATTAATTGCACAAGACTGAACTGCAGGGCTTATCTTATCAAGGAAGAAGGCATGGGAGTTGGTACTTCGGAGTTTCTCAATGCCCTTTGCACAAGAAATAACTGCAGCTTTACTGACATAGTTACTCAATTTATATCAGGTGTCAAGAAGAAGTACAGGGAAATTGTGCAGTCTGGAGTTGATGTCCCTGAAGATGACTATTCTTCTTTATGGCCCGATTATGAAGGATCTTTGGATCAAGTTGTAAATTTGTATCATGAAAGATTGATTGGATGTAAGTTTATAAACTTTATGCATACAAACGCTGAAAAGTTTTGATTTACTTTTGTACCTTGCATTCAATAGCAATAGAACTTCAATATTGTAATCTATATACTATTTCTAATTTTTTTAGTGCGTCCAACAGATGTGATTCTTGATCCAACTATATTGAAGTTAACATATCAGAAACCTCCCCAAATGGGTCATCCAGGTTTCTCCCACTTCTACATTGAAACTAAATCTCAAGAATCAGCTAATTGGGACAAAGAGATACCAGGTGAGTTATAGATGTGTGTGACGACAAAGTTGATGGTCGCCATCCCGACTTGGACGTATGTCTTTTGTGTCTGCCTTTTCTTCTTCTTTTTTTCTTGTAACAATAGAGCACATATCTTAATAATTTTCCCATTCATTTAGTGGAAACACTTTACCAACTCTGCTCAGTTCCCCAATTATTCATGAATTAATACACACACCATCAGTCACCATCATCATTGACACACAAGCAAATTATTGTATAAATAAATGGTCCACATTATATTGTGCTCCAAAAATCAAAACGCAGCTCATCCAATAATCTGTCATTCAGCAGTTCTGTTAGTATTTTAACTAGACTAAGAATTATTTTTATATGAGATGGTGTGATTTAATAGCTTGATTTCAATTCTGTGTGGCACTATAAAATGATTAATTTAAGAAAAGAACTCACACTTATTTTTGTTCACCAATGTATGTATATCAGTTATAATTCTCTAGTTAGTGAATTGTGTGTCATATGTGTTTAGAATTGGATTCGCTAGAATGTTAATTCAGTGTTGAGCAAGTTGATGGAAAGTTAATTCGAGTTGGATCTACTTGTGTAATGTTTCGCAAGAAAGTAGATATTCCTAGTGATGATGAAGTCTTCTATAAATTCAGTAAGAGTTAGTTGATACTTTTCAAATAGATGCTTACTTTTTAGTTTCATTGAATAAGTCTGTCATAATGACATTCATGTGCTCATGCACAAGTGCATTCGTCTGATCACTTTACTCTGCTTCTGTGGTTTGATTACTTCTATAGTTATTTTTTTGTACACCATCTATAGTATAAAATGACCTGTCCTATGATATATTATGGCACATAATATGGTACACTCTTTTGGACTACAACGATATGCACATGTTAATTGATGGGTGCAATGTTTTTCCTTCACAAGTTATGAGAAATTATTAACACACCTTAAAGTCTATAACTTCAAACATAAATTTTGTTTAGTATGTACCGGAAGTGAACAAACTGTTGTATCATTATTGTAAGACTGTATAAAGTAGCTAAGTATAATATAAATTCTCCACGGAACACTTTTAAAAAATGGCAGTAAATTTGAGTAACTTCATAGAAATTCATAATTGCTGGTTATGCTCAATATAATAATAATATTTAGAGAACTGCTTTCGTGATTTATCGAATGTTTTAACTTTAGAAGAGCATTCTTCAGGGAAATATGAACAATGTCATTGTAAATCATATTAAGATGGCTGAACATATTTGAAATTAATAAAATCTAAGTTTTGAGTGATTTCAGCACTTAAATAATTAAGTTAAAGATTGGTACACTAATATTATTAGCTACACTTCCATACCTTAGTAGAACCTTGTGCTCATCTTATGTCCTTTCCAATTAAATTGAATGTGTACAATGAATCAATCAATATATCGCTGGTCAGATTGTGACAGATAGTTACTAATAACCTTTAAAAAATATTGTGAAATTAAGAGTGCGATATTGGTGTATTACAAATTTATTGCCACAATATATTTACTAAATTTCATGTACAATACTCAGAGTAAATTTTTTAATATGTGCAATCTGCACAAAATTGGTTACTGGTTATTCATTCAGCCATTAATTCAATGTGTATTAAAGGTGACATAAAGCCCAGCAATGTTCAGATGAAGCGAATACCGAAAGGCCAAGCACAGATCACTTGCACGAAGCCGAAGAATATGTACTTGTTTCATAACAGTATCTGTACCATAAAAATTGGAAGAAGAAGACTACATTCTGGTTTAGAGTGGGAAGTTATCCAAATCGAGGAATTTGAAAGTTCTAAAGATATGTCATATTCTGTGTCTTCAAACGAAGCCAGTCGCTATGGTTATGCGGTTTGCTATTGTGTTGATGATCGATCCAGTGACTGGGTGCTGGCCGAAAGACTAAATCTAGACCAACCCCACAGTAAGACAATATTTGTCATATACAAAATAATGTGTTGTTTATATTCTGTCAATTAACCTATTTATTTCAATGGACAGTTCTTCATATTTATAATTATTTTGTAGGAAATTTTTTGCAAGATGTATCTGTGGCTCAGAACGCCAATGGTGACAGTTCAATTCATTGGATTTTATCTCCTCATTATAACGACACGAGTCACAGTAGTGCTTATGTAGACATCAAAAGAAGAGACAGCGAAGAATGGATAGAAGTGCAATCAAATGTTTCTGTAACTGTTTTGAAATGCCCCATTCAGTCAAAGTGGCTTGAGAATTCTGAGTTCAGGGTAGATGTTAATTTTCAAGAGAGCGGAGCTCCCTGGGATTGTGATTCTATAACAGTCTCCTACAAGAATCCTGACCCCACAGGTAGTAGCTATTATTATGTAGCTAATTGTGTGTGGTTTAAATAATTTATGGTTCAAATTTAGGGACGAGATTAACTTCCAAGATAATACAAACTGCATGCATTTGAAATAAATTATAGAAATACTTGTTTTTTATGCCACAAACTAAAAAATAAAAGTGAGTTTTCATATTAAAGGAACTTGGAATGTTTTTAATTTATAAATTATGTTAAGTTGATGCTTATGAGGAGTTACTCTACAAGATATTTACAGCAATATGGTTTTTATTGTTAATTTTTATGTTTTTTTTACTTGTTTGAGAATTAAAAGTGATATACCATTGACTTCATAATTTTTATATGAAATGAAGTAGTAAAATCAATAAACGTAATGTCAATAGTTTTGACTCTGCCGAGTCTTATTCAGTAATTTGTTGACATTCAAAATTTCCCTTTTATAATAATATGTGTAAGTGTGATTATGTGTATGTGTTCGGCAGGTGTATATATTTGACATATAATATTATATTATATATATATATAATGTGACTGCACTATTTATTTCAGTAAAAGTTTGTACATTTTTGAAAGGAGTAAATGTGGTATTATATGATAATTTACCACTAACTTTATTACTACAGACACTCCTTGTTGCAGCCCCAAAAAAGTTTGTGTAGTGATGTCCTATCTCATTGTATGCCTGGCAATAGTAGCAGCCACTCTACTTCTGGCAGTAAACTACTTGTACGGCTTTCACAGGCTCTCGGAGAGTCACTTAGCTATTGCTAGTGACGTCATTGACTGTAAGCATCTGAACAGCTTCCAGCATTATTTGTACGACACAGCCAGCATCACTGAGACATCTGATACCAACAAAATGGATAATCCTCACTTACAAGTAGACGTTTTCTCAGTTGCTTATTCTAAGATCCTTTATCACAATTATAGTCTTAATGCGAGTACCGGAACTATCGTGTTGGAGCGTGGCAGCAAATCAATGCAGTCTTTTGTTCCTATTGGTGGTTATAATCGACCTCATTACTTAAGGAAAGGATCTAACATCACCATTGAAGTCACGCTACAAGTTAATGCACTCGTGGGAGGAAAAGTGACACTATATTTGTTCAACAATGAAGACTCCGTCAAGGATTTCATTAGTGATCCAGATAGTAATCCTCGATATTCATCCATGCGAGATGTCACCCTAAACAATGGAAAATACGTGTATTTTATCGATGCCAGTGATTACTATTATGTAATTGTGGACCTGCGGAGTGAGAATAAAATACAGTTCACCTACAACATGACTTTCAATGTAGTCTACGTCGATGTTGATGATTATCCACACATTCATAAGAAACGAATTGGAAGCAATGGGAGTACAGTGCATGAAGCTATAGATCCTCATGGTAACAGCATGGTATTTTGCTCCATACCAGCACTACCACCAGATAGCTTGGACTCGTTCTCAACACATTTGCAAATCGAATATGCAGCTCGTGCTAAAGCAGTTGTAGTTGTTACCGTCATTTTGGTTGTAGAGTTTGTGCTGTTCATTCTTATTTGGCCTCTGTGCAAATTAATAGCGTTCTGCTGCAGAAAACCTAGACGTAATGGACACTACGAATCTTTATCAATGTCTCCCCCAATTTCACCATCAACCTAGTAATCTCTGATCTCAAAGCTATATATCACCATGCATTTCTTGTGACCAACAATTATCAAATTAAAACTTTAACACATTGATTGAACTTATTTTTGTTTCATTTTATGCACCTATCACCATGCTTTTCTTGTAACCAATTCATTATCAAATTAAAATTTTAATTGAACATATTTTTATTTTTTTTTATAATAGCAAAAAATATTTTTGGAATATTTCTTAACTTTAAGTATATTAATATGAACCTCATGAGATTCATTATAGCAACTGAGCTGGGTCATGTGACTGGAAAACTGTGTGTGTTCACTATATATGGAACTGCTTAGTGGTTTGATATTACTCAATTCACACGAGTAGTGAGATGTCGTCAACCCCTCCCTCTATTTAAGTGTTACAACCAGTGTAACCAGGGAAAAAAGATACGACGTAAAACAATGTATACGTAGCCCAACCCCTCCCTCTATTTTGTGTGTACTAATATCGGCGCAAGTCAACTTTTCTCATTATACTTCTATTCGTCGTTAGCTACTGTTGGGTGGAAGGGATGAGCTATTCATAATGGTAGACGACTCACCGATTAATATAACTACACATCCAGGTTGGTGAAGGTTGATTGAGTGGTGCGTTAATGTTAATAATACGAGACTCCGTTGAGTGCAGAGTTAGGCGGCTTTATTAGGTGTGCGCACATATGCTCACTAATGTAGGAAATAAATATCTAGCTAAGCAGTTCCATATATAGTGAACACACACAGTTTTCCAGTCACATGACCCAGCTCAGTTGCTATAATGAATCTCATGAGGTTCATATTAATATACTTAAAGTTAAGAAATATTCCAAAAATATTTTTTGCTATTATAAAAAAAAATAAAAATATGTTCAATTAAAATTTTAATTTGATAATGAATTGGTTACAAGAAAAGCATGGTGATAGGTGCATAAAATGAAACAAAAATAAGTTCAATCAATGTGTTAAAGTTTTAATTTGATAATTGTTGGTCACAAGAAATGCATGGTGATATATAGCTTTGAGATCAGAGATTACTAGGTTGATGGTGAAATTGGGGGAGACATTGATAAAGATTCGTAGTGTCCATTACGTCTAGGTTTTCTGCAGCAGAACGCTATTAATTTGCACAGAGGCCAAATAAGAATGAACAGCACAAACTCTACAACCAAAATGACGGTAACAACTACAACTGCTTTAGCACGAGCTGCATATTCGATTTGCAAATGTGTTGAGAACGAGTCCAAGCTATCTGGTGGTAGTGCTGGTATGGAGCAAAATACCATGCTGTTACCATGAGGATCTATAGCTTCATGCACTGTACTCCCATTGCTTCCAATTCGTTTCTTATGAATGTGTGGATAATCATCAACATCGACGTAGACTACATTGAAAGTCATGTTGTAGGTGAACTGTATTTTATTCTCACTCCGCAGGTCCACAATTACATAATAGTAATCACTGGCATCGATAAAATACACGTATTTTCCATTGTTTAGGGTGACATCTCGCATGGATGAATATCGAGGATTACTATCTGGATCACTAATGAAATCCTTGACGGAATCTTCATTGTTGAACAAATATAGTGTCACTTTCCCTCCCACGAGTGCATTAACTTGTAGTGTGACTTCAATGGTGATGTTAGATCCTTTCCTTAAGTAACGAGGTCGATTATAACCACCAATAGGAACAAAAGACTGCATTGATTTGCTGCCACGCTCCAATACGATAGTTCCGGTACTCGCATTAAGACTATAATTGTGATAAAGGATCTTAGAATAAGCAACGGAGAAAACGTCTACTTGTAAGTGAGGATTATCCATCTTGTTGGTATCAGATGTCTCAGTGATGCTGGCTGTGTCGTACAAATAATGCTGGAAGCTGTTCAGATGCTTACAGTCAATGACGTCACTAGCAATAGCTAAGTGACTCTCCGAGAGCCTGTGAAAGCCGTACGAGTAGTTTACTGCCAGAAGTAGAGTGGCTGCTACTATTGCCAGGCATACAATGAGATAGGACATCACTACACAAACTTTTTTGGGGCTGCAACAAGGAGTGTCTGTAGTAATAAAGTTAATGGTAAAGTATCATATAATACCACATTTACTCCTTTCAAAAATGTACAAACTTTTACTGAAATAAATAGTGCAGTCACATTATATATATATATATAATATAATATTATATGTCAAATATATACACCTGCCGAACACATACACATAATTACACTTACACATATTATTATAAAAGGGAAAATTTGAATGTCAACAAAGTACTGAATAAGACTCGGCAGAGTCAAAACTATTGACATTACGTTTATTGATTTTACTACTTCATTTCATATAAAAATTATGAAGTCAATGGTATATCACTTTTAATTCTCAAACAAGTAAAAAAAACATAAAAATTAACAATAAAAACCATATTGCTGTAAATATCTTGTAGAGTAACTCCTCATAAGCATCAACTTAACATAATTTATAAATTAAAAACATTCCAAGTTCCTTTAATATGAAAACTCACTTTTATTTTTTAGTTTGTGGCATAAAAAAACAAGTATTTCTATAATTTATTTAAAATGCATGCAGTTTGTATTATCTTGGAAGTTAATCTCGTCCCTAAATTTGAACCATAAATTATTTAAACCACACACAATTAGCTACATAATAATAGCTACTACCTGTGGGGTCAGGATTCTTGTAGGAGACTGTTATAGAATCACAATCCCAGGGAGCTCCGCTCTCTTGAAAATTAACATCTACCCTGAACTCAGAATTCTCAAGCCACTTTGACTGAATGGGGCATTTCAAAACAGTTACAGAAACATTTGATTGCACTTCTATCCATTCTTCGCTGTCTCTTCTTTTGATGTCTACATAAGCACTACTGTGACTCGTGTCGTTATAATGAGGAGATAAAATCCAATGAATTGAACTGTCACCATTGGCGTTCTGAGCCACAGATACATCTTGCAAAAAATTTCCTACAAAATAATTATAAATATGAAGAACTGTCCATTGAAATAAATAGGTTAATTGACAGAATATAAACAACACATTATTTTGTATATGACAAATATTGTCTTACTGTGGGGTTGGTCTAGATTTAGTCTTTCGGCCAGCACCCAGTCACTGGATCGATCATCAACACAATAGCAAACCGCATAACCATAGCGACTGGCTTCGTTTGAAGACACAGAATATGACATATCTTTAGAACTTTCAAATTCCTCGATTTGGATAACTTCCCACTCTAAACCAGAATGTAGTCTTCTTCTTCCAATTTTTATGGTACAGATACTGTTATGAAACAAGTACATATTCTTCGGCTTCGTGCAAGTGATCTGTGCTTGGCCTTTCGGTATTCGCTTCATCTGAACATTGCTGGGCTTTATGTCACCTTTAATACACATTGAATTAATGGCTGAATGAATAACCAGTAACCAATTTTGTGCAGATTGCACATATTAAAAAATTTACTCTGAGTATTGTACATGAAATTTAGTAAATATATTGTGGCAATAAATTTGTAATACACCAATATCGCACTCTTAATTTCACAATATTTTTTAAAGGTTATTAGTAACTATCTGTCACAATCTGACCAGCGATATATTGATTGATTCATTGTACACATTCAATTTAATTGGAAAGGACATAAGATGAGCACAAGGTTCTACTAAGGTATGGAAGTGTAGCTAATAATATTAGTGTACCAATCTTTAACTTAATTATTTAAGTGCTGAAATCACTCAAAACTTAGATTTTATTAATTTCAAATATGTTCAGCCATCTTAATATGATTTACAATGACATTGTTCATATTTCCCTGAAGAATGCTCTTCTAAAGTTAAAACATTCGATAAATCACGAAAGCAGTTCTCTAAATATTATTATTATATTGAGCATAACCAGCAATTATGAATTTCTATGAAGTTACTCAAATTTACTGCCATTTTTTAAAAGTGTTCCGTGGAGAATTTATATTATACTTAGCTACTTTATACAGTCTTACAATAATGATACAACAGTTTGTTCACTTCCGGTACATACTAAACAAAATTTATGTTTGAAGTTATAGACTTTAAGGTGTGTTAATAATTTCTCATAACTTGTGAAGGAAAAACATTGCACCCATCAATTAACATGTGCATATCGTTGTAGTCCAAAAGAGTGTACCATATTATGTGCCATAATATATATATCATAGGACAGGTCATTTTATACTATATATGGTGTACAAAAAAATAACTATAGAAGTAATCAAATCACAGAAGCAGAGTAAAGTGATCAGACGAATGCACTTGTACATGAGCACATGAATGTCATTATGACAGACTTATTCAATGAAACTAAAAAGTAAGCATCTATTTGAAAAGTATCAACTACCTCTTACTGAATTTATAGAAGACTTCATCATCACTAGGAATATCTACTTTCTTGCAAAATATCTCACAAGTAGATCCAACTCGAATTAACTTTCCATCAACTTGCTCAACACTGAATTGATATTCTTGCGAATCCAATTCTAAACACATATGACACACAATTCACAAACAAGAGAATTATAACTGATATACATACATTGGTGAACAAAAATAAGTGTGAGTTCTTTTCTTAAATTAGTCATTTTATAGTGCCACACAGAATTGAAATCAAGCTATTAAATCATACCATCTCATATAAAAATAATTCTTAGTCTAGTTAAAATACTAAGAGAACTGCTGAATGACAGATTATTGGATGAGCTGCGTTTAGATTTTTGGAGCACAATATAATGTGGACCATTTATTTATAATATGCTTGTGTGTCAATGATGATGGTGACTGATGGTGTGTGTATTAATTCATGAATAATTCAGGAACTGAGCAGAGTTGGTAAAGTGTTTCCACTAACTGAATGGGAAAATTATTTAGATATGTGCTCTATTGTTACAAGAAAAAAAGAAGAAGAAAAGGCAGACACAAAAGACATATTTCCAAGTCGGGACTGCGACCATCAACTTTGTCATCACACACTTCCATAACTCACCTGGTATCTCTTTGTCCCAATTGGCAGATTCCTGAGATTTAGTTTCAATGTAGAAGTGGGAGAAACCTGGATGACTCATTTGGGGAGGTTTCTGATATGTTAACTTCAATATAGTTGGATCAAGAATCACATCTGTTGGACGCACTAAAAAAATTAGAAATAGTATATAGATTACAATATTGAAGTTCTATTGCTATTGAATGCAAGGTACAAAGTTAAATACAAACTTTTCAGTGTTTATATGCATAAAGTGTATACACTTACATCCAATCAATCTTTCATGATACAAATTTACAACTTGATCCAAAGATCCTTCATAATCGGGCCATAAAGAAGAATAGTCGTCTTCAGGGACAACAATTCCAGACTGCACAATTTCCCTGTACTTCTTTTTGACATCTGATATAAATCGAGTAACTATGTCAGTAAAGCTGCAGTTATTTCTTGTGTAAAGAGCATTGAGAAACTCTGAAGTACCTACTCCTATGCCTTCTTCGTTCATAAGATAAGCCCTGCGGAACAGTCTTGTGCAATTAATGATCAATAGATTCTCAACTGATGGACGTATCGGTTCATTTGTTTCTAGTTTTCTGCAGCAATCTAGAAACAATACCTTTGGAATATGACGAATTTGATCTCTGTCAGATTCAAACAAATCTTTTATAGTGTTAATCGAAACATAGCCATCTAGCAGACCAATATAATCCTTCTTCCCATGTCCAGCAAAGTAGGTAAACAGCATCTTGTATGAGCTAGGGAAATCAATTCGCTCAGACAATGCCTTGAACACAGCCATACATTTTGCTTTAACACATTCATGGAAAATGCATGATGCATAACCAAGATTACGAAAAGCAGAGGAAATCTCTTGAGCTGATTTCTCGATATTTTGAAGCTCACGCTCAGCACTCAGGCAGATTTTGTTAGTAAAAGCAACAACCAATCCAGATGCAGTGGGAAATTGTTCTATTGTATCTAATATCTGAAGAAAAACTACAAGAAATAAGATAATTGCAGTATTATATTATGCAGTCACCACAGAAGTATAGTTAATTACCTTCTTCAAAAAAGATATTCACCTCATGCGTGGACGGACTAACGTCGAGTTGAAGATTACCTATAGGCAACCAAAATCATATTAATACAAGTACGGAACAGCTCATAGTGCACACATACTTGTAGTTTGCTGCCTTGGAGTTGCTGGAGGTGTGGAATACCTGTCGTGCAACACGGGACGACTTGAAAATTCATCCACACGTTGCTGAATAGCTACAAATTAGTGAAAATTGATACCACAAGACAATGTTTTGAGTATTGTTGATAAGTATATGTCAAAAATATAACTAATACCTATCATTCTAAAGAACCAACTCACAAGAATTTCTTTGAGCTTCTGTTTCATATGTTGAATGGATTGCTGTTGATGGAAGATTACTTGGCGGAAGAGTTGCAAGCATGTGATCTCTGAAAGATACCCTTTCATCATAAGTTGTTTCTGTCTCTATATTTGAACCTATCAAATAAAGTGCATATAAAAATTATATAGTATAATAGTTTTCGCATTTTGGAGAATGGCAAGATATATATTTTTATCCAAAAGGATATATTACATTCTTCAGTGTCTTTGACACCTTTCCCACACTACATTTTATGTTATTCTGCTCTTGGTTTCATTCATGCCTTAGCTAGTAAAAAAAAAAAAAAAAATTCCAACAAATTTAACAACAAGGTTGTGTAGAATGAAACATATCAGGTGTGGCATAAATGAATTGTAATCACTTTTAACACATAATTATGTAAAACATTTCATTATTTTCACTTGCAACATCAATTAAGAGAACATAAGATTTTAATGTGCAGCAACTATTTTTGTACTTTATAGACAGCCAATATTCTTTCTATCAATTATTTTTAGAGGATTATTCTGTTACCTCCATTGTAAAGTTGTGTACTAATATCTAAACAAATGAATAGTACTGCTGTAAAACAAAATATCTTGTAGAAATGTTTTTAGTTGCTCAAAGTGTAACACAGGTGTTTACCCCCCCTCCCCCCCCCCATAACTCCCTTTGTTGCACATTTTCGGCTATTTTGGGTTCATTTGACAATATGACTAGTGATGAGCTTGAGCACAAATGGCAAGCAAGTCTAAAACTATACTATGGTTAAATGACTGATATTTAACTTCTAACACTCAAGCTATAAAAAAAGTCAGAGTTTCTAAATAACGTATATAAGGGAAAGGGGATTCAATGCCATAGTAACACCTCCCTGCAACTGCTTGAATAGAAAAACAAAAAAGTAACAAAAAAAACAACAAGTCACATTATTTAAACGTTTAGTTTGTAATATTCTTAAGCTAATTAGTCGTTGTAATGCACGATACTTTCACACAACTGAACATATCCCACACAAGACTTACCTTCGTGGTTACTCTAGTGGACAATGAATTTTCTAAGTAAATACCATTGTGTAGGGCTTATAATTATGACAAAAGGCATATTAACTTACCACCATCACTATCTCGAATAGAAATGGAACTCCAGTAAGTTTTTTAGTTTTAACTGCACCCGCAAAATAATTCAAAACAGCAAACAATTCAATTTTTAGAATGATACAGGTAATGGTCAATAAACTGGTGGATCCTGTTTACTGAAGTTTGGGATGGGGTCGATTGCCGAACTAACATGAAAACGCCAGGGTCAGAGTACAAAAATGACATACGTACGTCCATACATATATCCCTGATTTTCAATTGTGTTACCCCTGATAGTGTCTCGCTCTCTCGCCAACTATACTAGTACATACCCATATAAGTGGGTGGGGCCTCCCAGGAATACCCATAGACACTTGACGGCAAAGCTGGACAACTATGCTTTATTGTGTTGCTTCCTTATTTTTAGCAAATTTTTGAAAACGAGAAAACCAAAATGTGAAGCCATTGTAACCATGTCAGCAAATAATTTCTAGCTGACCACAGAGTTTTGCCTAATGCTAAGTAGTTAAAGTACTGGAAATGTAGTTTCGCATTAAAACTATAAGTGAGTATCACCTGAATGTTCGGATTCTTATATGAATACATCATTTACATCTATCATTATCATTGAACAAGCTATATTGATACTTTATCAGCCTAATATATTATGGTTTCGGTATGAGAAATGATTCTGTGATAGCTATAGTTAGTGTATATTAACGTTGAATGTTTGTACTTTTGGTATTTCCATGTGTACAGTACCAATGGTACCAAATCAAAGTCTACAGTAGTAGATCTGTTTCAATCATTCATAACCAGTAAACTCATTATGACCACTAATATGACTCTTCATGTGATATTTCCCTTATTTGGCCATTGCTATTGTAACACTATATTTGAAAGCAGTATCACCCATAACCTTTTGACCAGCCCAGCTTCCAGGCAAGCATCAGGAGTGACAAAAATCCTCTTAAAGCCTTATAACGATTGTTGATACATCAAAACTGCAATAATTTCAAGACTACACATTTTGTTTTTCACTAAACTTGCATTTAGGAAAGCAATATTAGGGTTGTAAGGTTCTCTGACGATGCCTTTCAATTTTGCTATCAGTTAAGTTAGTCCGACCTTAATCTGCACAGCCTGACAAGTTTTTTTTACACACATATATTGATCTAAATCATCTTGCACTTCATGTCTGGATAAGGAGGCCAAATTTTCTGGTGTAGGAGTGATATTGGGACCCCCGTGATCTGACTGTATTATATTCAGCTCTTAAAATGCGTAGGTTTTGTTTAAACACACAATGAATGTGGTAAGAACAATGGTAGATTACAACTAATTATCAGGTTCAAGATTAAAATCCAGTTGTAGTTTAAAATTACAACTACTGAGAATGTGCTTTAAATACTGGCAAATCAGGTACCTCCAAAATATAATATAATCAGGGAAGGGTCTTCCCATGGGGGTAGGGGGGGGGGGGGGGGGGGGGGGGGTCCCAATACCATTCTTACACCAGAAAATTAAGTCTGCTTATCCAGACATAAAGTGCATGATCATTTAGATTGTTATATGGGTGTAAAAAACTTGTCAGGCTGTTCAGATTACGATCAGACCAATTTAACTGATCACAAAATTGAAAAGTATCGTTAACAGAGAACCTTACCGCCCTAATATTGCTTTCCTAAATGCGTATAACGAACTACTACATGTAAATTGAACTACTACATGATTTATTATGACTTGTCATTAGAACAGAAGCATCACTATAGATTTATACAAAGGGGCCCAAAACCTCCAGGTGGACCCCATATATCTAGTGATACAGGGGCTAAGGAATCCCCATTTTTTAGTGATTTGGTAACTACTATTATAGGTCTGCCACTGGCTTAGGGGCAGGTGTCACCATATTGTGTGGGTTCCCATATCCTTCCTACACAGGGACCAATATGGGGGTCTTCAGGGACCCGAAATGGCCCTAAGTTTAGGACCATTGAGTAACAACAGAAAATGTCCTATGTTGTTAATTGGAAACCATAAATAAACACATTTTATAGCTAGAAAATCAGCTATCTTGTCCCTGCATTAGCAACACCACTAGCCCCAGGGGATAAAGTAGTTTGTTATATGTTAAGAATAGCCAAAAACATAGCCGCCATTTAATGGGTTTCCGGTATACGCAAGCTGAACTTACCTCCTTCGAGTTGTGCCATCGTCAACTACTTCGCTGCTGAGGACTTAGCAGTGATCTTTGTAAAGGTTCCACAACGGCGCCAAGCAGAATGATAAAGCAAAAACACACCAACTTAGCTAGAGTGAGACCGGAAACGGATTCGTCGCGTCGGCGGTCCGCCCAATATATAACTCCTCCATAAAGTCGACATAAATTCAACACACAATGTTATAATTATTTCGAATAAACAATGCGGGGATTTTCCCGGGGGTTCACCCCGGTAATTACCCCCAGAGTACGCTATGATCTAATTTTTCTGGGTGGGTTGCACGTGTGATGAGGCTAGTGTGGGGGGCGGGCAGTAAGTACTTATCAAATCGGTATGGGGAGTGGGCATTGAGAGCCAGTATAAAAGTGGTAAAACTAGAAGTGGAAGCAGCATAGTAGAAAAGGTTACACTATGCTATTTATATCTATAGTACTGTGTTGTTCAAACTGTCCTATCAGATTGCACAATTTACATGAATATAGCTATTTCTAACTCTTAGGAAGTGAATATGGGCTGGTTGTTATGAGTTTCCTAGAGCCTCTGTACTAGATTTATACTGTCATTGGGTTTTCATCCCATGTTTGTGTAAAACCCGCATCAACCCCACCTCATTATGTAACGTACACATAGATATATACAGATATACAAATATGTGTATACACTTGCTTTTATATTTATTAAAATAAACAATAGTTAACCAATTAGCTAAATATCTTTATACAACTTACATGGAAGTCAATTAGCTGTACCATATGCATTACACTACTGGTGATTTAACTTCAGCTATATTTTTATTGTCATTCTTAGTTGAAATATTGTTTGTTACAGCAGAAATTTATATGATCTGCTTAATTAGAAGAAAAACAAAGAACTTAAGGTAATGATGATCTGAATTACTAACCATGTTACTATGTATACAATTTTGGCTACTGTTTTTGTAGACTTCCCTGAATGATAGATAGCAGATTAGAAGACGTATTACTATTTAGCTAGTTTCATTCTCACTATACTTTACGGTGGCAAGTTATTTCAATATTAAGTATTAATTTTAGGTTGCCTCCTTTAATGATTATAAAGAAATTTTGAAAAAATAAACAACACCAACAACAAAATAACTGAATGTAAAGAATAATGTAGTTACACGGTAAACACAAATAAAAAAAATACATGAAAATAGAAACTTACAATGAAACTGCTTTTATCTTTGACGTAATGGTTTAGAGAAAATAGAAAAATTATATTACGACTTCACGTAAAAGTTGTTCATGTTGCTCAGTGTTGGTGTTTCTGTGAATACAACTGTTGCAGATATTCTTGGTACAAACAAATTTCCAGCACATAAAAACAAAAACATGGACCAAGATACTTAAAATAGATATCACACATGAAATACCAATCACAAAATAGATGCGAAGGTTGTAATTAAGCATCACATGTATGGAGCGGTATTCTGAATGAGAGGACCCTACAAAGCACAATATGATGTCATTGTTATCGAAATCAAAGTTCTGTCTTACTGGAATGCCTACAGTTTCTACATATCGGCCATTAGACAAGTCATAATCACTAGCATTCAAGTAGAAATAATTGAAATCTACTTTAGCAGACAAAGTGAAGTCGTGTTCTGTTTGCACTGTAATAACTATGAAGTAATATCCATTTCTGTCCACACTCCGAGTGTAGGTTTGTTGGTTCCAGTCTAGAACATTCCAGGATTAGACATAGTTAGGTGTTGAAGATGGATTAGAAGCGAAAGTATTCAAGTTATCATCTCCATAGCCTACTGGAGGGAACTTTCGAAGGAAATAATTTCCGTAAAAGAGCCGTTTTGAATAGGAAACGATTTCCTCAAAAAGTTCCTGAACCGGGTGCGTGGTTAGTCTCCCGAGCTAGACCCTTCACCTGCAAGAAAAGGTGTTGTTCCCCCGCCCACCAACAAAAAAGGTAAAGGGTCGGCTCCGCCAGACTAACTGTAGGCGTGGTAAGTAAGGGCAGCTTGGTGCCTGTGTGCCTCTTCACTCCGTCTTGGTTACTTGTTTCTTCAATAACTCCTAGGATGTCTGCACCAGTGAGTTTATGTGTGCGGCTTTGTAAGAGTGGAATGGAATCTATGATATTAATAAGTGATAGGTCATAGAATTGCTGATAGGTTGAGTAGTAGCTATCTGATGTAACTTAGAGACTAGCTATCATTTCACATACATATGAATAATTGTATCTATAGGTTATGTCAGATCATGAGCTTCATCTTGGCCTTCAAACTCTAGAAAAAGAAGAAGAGCAAGTTGTAATCACCATCAGAAACAACTTGGAGCCAATTTCTCGGTATCTGAGGGATACAAAAATTATTGATCGTAACTTGTACTGGGAAGTTACTGATCCAGATGCAGTTCAAGCAGATCATAAAAGAGCTAAAAAGGTGTTCAATGAGCTAACCAAAAAAGTAAAAGAATTAGATGCAAGATACAATATATTCTTGGATGGCCTTCGTAAATGTAAAACATGTGATCATACCATTTCTACGTTGGAAAGAGCATATGAGGAGTTCAAGAAGGAGAGTATTGTAGCTGAGAGTGACATACAACGAAAGCGGCAAAAACAGGGTAAGTTTAAACCAATTGGGTAGGTTAGTAGCCTAAAAATTGTGTTGAGATATCAGGTTTCACATAAGATTGATTTTAAGTACCAAATCTTGTTGAGTTGGTTTTACTAATTGTATGTTAATTTAAAAAAAAATTAGCAGCTCATAGCATTCATTGTGACGAGTAGCTCACAGTCTTGCACCTTAGTACTTTTTAATTTTGCTATTCTTTTTTCTTTTGTTCCAATCGAAATCACTTTCTCAATATTACTCATTTCTGAGTAGTTGTAGTATCCCAAGTATTCAGATTGTGCTATTGGAATTTGTTATTATTTTACTTCAAATGTTTATACATAAATTCCAGATTGCATTTTTTCGCTGGTCACAGGGTATGTGTATTAGCAGGATGAATATCATTAAAATAATCTCCCACATGGAATGTGCAGTAAAAGATTAATAAAACTTTAGATAGCACTTAGAGTTATCCATACATGTAGATTATAATGGAAAGAGTATTTATTTTTATTGTTAAAATGGATATTTATAAGTATCTGTTATTGGGCTTAAAATGACTGTGATTTGCAACTTTTTTGGCAAAAAAATTATACTCATCTTGCATTGAATAGGGAAAGAAAATTATTCATTATTAAATCAGGAAGATTTAAGTAACACGAGTTTATAGTGATTTTTAAATTGTAATTTACCATTTTGACTAAACTTGAGCTAATAAAAACCTAACTTGCTTGTAAATAATTCTCAATTGTATCATATTCAACTAAAACATAAAATTCATTTACTATGAGCTTAGGATAAAGCTGCATATCTCTAGTAGAGTTGTGTTGATTTTTACCATTTTACCACGCACTGCTGTGACTAATTTAAATTATAAAATAGGTCACTAGTGGTGTGGTTGAGCACAAATGGTGAGTGAACCTAAAACTACACTATTAATTGTAAAATGATTGGTTTTAACTTCTAACACTGAAGCTACTAAAAAAGTTGAGTTTTTAAATTATAAATATATATGGTAAAGGCATTCAATGTCATAGTAACCACTCCCCGCAACTGTTTGAATTGAAGGGAAAAAAGCAACAAATGAAAAGTCACGTTATTTAAACTTTTCTTTGTGATAGTCTTAGTACTAGTTGTAACGCACAACACTTTCAAACAACTTAACATACCTACACAAGACTTACCTTTGAGAATACTCTAGTGGACAATGAATTTTTTAAGTAAATGCTGTTGCATAGGGCTTATAACTGTGACTAATAGCGTATTAACCCATTCACCGGCACAAGCGCCTATAGGCGTTCAAGGATGACGTAATGCGGGAAAAAATATTTTTCCGCTAAATGCTAAAGCTTAGCTGCAGCATACAGAGCACGGCTAATGTGTTGTTCTATATGTAGTAGCATAAGTTATTTTTATTCATTGTAATCATTCTCTACTGTTGGTGAAGGTTACATCAGTTTCCCTCTTCTGCTGTATTTTTTCCTGAACAATCTCATTTCTTTATCTCCCACCTTTCCTTTTTTCAGTCTTTCTTCTTAAGTCAAGGTGTCCCTTCTCCTTTGTCTATCTCTCCTGCTTCTGAATCTTTCTGTCCTTCTATCATGATTGTGGACTTAAGCTTTGTGAAATGTTTTGCCTTTTTTTCTACTTTCGCCTTCCTTTTTCGTTCTATTCCACCCGCTTATTAGTACAATTTTAATCATTCCATTTTTGCCTTCTCCTTCGTATTTTCTGCATAGATGTCCGGAAATGCTGTAATTTTTAGTCCCATCCCACAGTCCATTGGGACAGTTGGACATTCCATGGGATGTCCACCTGTCACTCTGCAGATGAATGTATGTCCTACTGTCCATCCTATCCCATGGTCCCATGGGACAGTGGGATTGTCCATTGCTTCCCACAGTCCCATGGGACAGTGGAACATTCCATGGGATGTCCACATGTCCCTCTTACATATACTTCCACTGTTCATTCCATTCCATGATCATGTAAGTATCATCACAATGAATACTTATAGATAAGATAGAGCACATGCGCGAAGCACTTGGCGCAATTGGCGTTATATTAGCGGAGCCCTGAAGGCGTGACAACACAGTTTGACAAGTCAACTGAAACTGTATCATTTTATGATACAAATTTTTTTTTTTTAACCCACTCACTATCAGTAATGTTATACACAATCTATTTCACGAACCCATGGGACTATGGGGATCGGATGGACAGTAAGACATCCATGTCTCAGTGAGAGGGACAGGTGGACATCCCATGGAATGTCCCAAGGTCTCATGGGACAGTGGGATGGAACGGACAGTAGTACACACTTGCATTTGTAGAGGGACAGGTGGACATCCTATGGAATGTCCCGTGGGGCTATGGGATGGGATGGACAATCCCATGAGACCGTGGGATGGGATGGACATTTTACAGCATATCTGGATAACCCTGTGTCAAAATGAGTGTGTTGGAATAGGTGTGGCCACAAGGCCGCAACAATATTTAACAAACTTGGGCATGATTGGGCCTGATTTGATTAACATCATCCTTAGCACTGGTCTTGGGACTCTTCTTGTTGATACAAATTTTGAAAATAGTGCAATTCATCAGTTGTGCTTGCATTGAAAAGGACCTAGAATTATTTTGTCTGTATGAGATCAGCCAGGTGTCTCAAGGGTTGTAAACCCTTCTCCTAAGTTTTTTATTTAGATAGGTGTTACCTGTGAGTCTGCAAGTCTGACCTGTTAAAATCCCGGCCTCAGAATCACAGTGTCAGCTCATCTTCCCACTATTGCAAAAGCTCCTGGACTTTGAAGAATTCAGTATGCTGCAACCAGAGTTACTACTCTTGAATGGCCACTGGTCAGTTCTCATAAATAAATTAGTCCAGGAAATGGGTGTGGTTAAAACAAGTGTAATTGTGGTCAAGGATAATGATAAGTGTGGCCAAGTAGAATATACTGTAATGCACCCATATCTGGCCTATTCATCACTATCAATGCTACTGGAATGGCATAGAAAAATTAGTAGAGATTATCAACTATGTAATTCCTTTTTCCCCCTCTGAAAAGATAATCCAGTCCATCTGGACTGATTCCTCCAGGCCTGTAAGCATGGCACCAAAATATCTGGCCTATTCATCACTATCAATGCTATAACATCACAAAAGCAACTGGAATGGCATAGAAAAATTAGTAGAGATCATCAACTATGTAATTCCTCTTTCCCCCTCTGAAAAGATACTCCAGTCCATCTGGACTGATTCCTCCAGGTCTGTAAGCATGGCACCAAAATATCATGCTTTACACCTTGTATTGTGAAGATTCCATTGGATAAAGATATAATTGGAATTTCAAGTTTATTAACTCTTTGTTTGGTTATTTAAAGTATGCATAAATATATGTTTGTATGTACTTTTGTATTTGCTCTGTTTTCACAGATTTTTTCAGTGGTCAAAGTGGTAGAGTGATAGGACAATTTGCTTCAGGTATAGGACTTCAACCAACCCAGACTCCAAATGGAATTCAACCAACCCAGATAAAAAATGGAGTTCAACCAACACAGTCTCAAGATAGACTTCAATCAATCCAGACTCAAGATGGACTTCAACCAATCCAGACTCAAAATGGAGTTCAACCAACCCAGACTCAAAATGGAGTTCAACCAACCCAGACTCAAAATGGAGTTCAACCAACCCAGACTCAAGATGGAGTTCAACTCAAGATCCAGACTTCAGATGGAGTACAAACCACGACTGAGGTTCAAGATGGAGTTATAGCCACTACTCAGACCCCATTGAGTAAGTATAGAATTAAGCCAGTGCGGTACTCTGTGGTCCGGTGGGACATACATAGTCTTTTTTGCCAAATTAAAGAATTATATAAAATATCACGTTTTATAATTAGTTTTTCATATAGTGCCAAATAGTAGAATAGTGTATATTCTTTGAGAGACTGAGAAAGAAATGTTAATGAACTCTATTGGATTGTTTTATCATAAAAGGCATGAGTAATGATTTGACTGAGCTACATTTGCTGCTCTGAATTACTTTGGACTTCCTATTCATTCAACTGATGATGTGTCTGCTTCTGCAAGGTCAGAATATTGAGATGATGGTAATACTGATTATGTTGAAAGCATGAAGAAAGGCAGACAAAGTAATGAATGGATGAAAAATGAAGAGTATGAGTAAGAATATGGCTAGAGGGAGGAATGAGTGTGTGCAGAGTACTGGAATTGTTTGCGAAATATTCTTTTATCTTGATGATCTTCTGCCCAGCTAACAGTCGCGCCTCCCCTGGTGTCATCAGTGAGCAACAGCATTGCTGGCTGAGATAACTGTCTATTATAACAGTAAAAAATATCAAATCATGCACAAACAATTGCTAATATTGCACTGGAACACATACAGATCACTTTGTTATGATATAGTTACATTGTGGTCCCAATAACCACTTTGTGGTTTGTTGCTAAGCAACCAAATTTGAACAAAAATGTTGAACAATACATGTACTTTCACGTGATATATGGTTGCTAGGTACTTTTTTGAACTACTGATTTTATATTTATTTTTTAACATTATTCATATAGAAATAATAAAATTACTGAATTTTATCTGCCAGTGAGAGGGTTAAATATATTTTTAGTTATTGTGACTATGGAAATAATATAAAGCTTTAAACTGGGGTGTTCGGGCAGCACCTCCTACTTAACACCAAAGCTGAGTTATCCAAACACCCCATTTATAACAGTGTATTGATGTTGTGAATGGTTCAGTTACAGATATTATTGGTCAGGAAAAAGGTAGATGATATATTATCGGCTAGATTTTTTAAACTTAAAATTTGTTTATTTTTTGTGTTAAGGTGGTTCAGGTGAGATATTTAAAAACATTTATTTAATCTTTAAAAAAAAATTTATGATATTTTTTGTGTAGGTGGTTCAGTAGATACTACAGGTCAGAAAAAAGGTAAATTAGACAGCTATTAACAATTGGTAGATAACTAAAATTAATATGAGAATGACTTAACATAGCTACTTACATGTATCTGTTTTTGCTCCACCACAAGTTTCATTGGGATGCTTCATATGCATGTGAATAATGTAATAGTCTATGAAAGTGTGATTTTACAGTGACTTAAGGTGGTGGTAAGAATGTTTGCTCATTAATAATTCATGAAATACATAATTGCTTATATCAACAACATTTCTTATTTTTATATCACTGTATTACAGTCATATGAAACTTTGCTACATAGAGTAGTTATAGCACGACACTTGGATCTTGGGATCTGATTGCTTCTTGACAAAGTGCTAAATAACTTCTGGCATCCAGTCCAGACCCCAGCAAGGGTGTTCTTCCCAGTAGCTAACTAGTTTTGACTTCCTCGGTACTTACTCCAGGTCCACTCGAAGAGTTTCCATTCCACCGCTGCTTCTAGTGCTAGAAATGTGGCCAAGTACACCTCGAAGCAGCAGGCATTCCGGCTAAAAGCTTACTAGCACCGCTGGAACTCCGCAACCGTGCACTGTCTTCGAGAAAACTTTTCGAGTGGACCTGCCCCCGACTTCCTAGAATTGGATTCATCACCATTTATGGTCAGTCAGTCCAGCACGGCCCATAGAATCGACGCCGTAACAAAAAGAACTCTACGGCCCGTTATGGCAGCCATAAAGTGACCACATGCGCGGGAACCCGCCCACGCAATTGAAATTATTATGAAAAATCACGGGAAAGTATTGAGAGAGCAGCTGAGAATGGGGAATAATAAAAATATGAAAGATCTCAGAAATAACCATAGGCATGTATACA